>ENA-OQKC01000482-OQKC01000482.1-human-gut-metagenome-genome-assembly--contig:-NODE-482-length-17033-cov-2.424701_pt1 | contig 17033 bp, 17 predicted proteins | sample MGYA00242774_ERZ504790 | MGnify/ENA primary metagenome ERZ504790 (study PRJEB26092, sample SAMD00036419) | human gut metagenome | host: Homo sapiens | study: EMG produced TPA metagenomics assembly of...
AGATATTCCATATTGAAGCTATTCCAGCATCATATGGCACGTAGGAAATCCCGGATATCGGCGATTTCCTCATCACAGATGGCATGGGCCATGCCGGAATACTCGCGATAGGTCAGATGTCCGGCCCGTTCAAGGACCTGATGGGCCGTTTGCTGGTCGGGCAGCGGAATCGTGCGGTCCTGCGCGCCATACGCCAGGAAGAATCGGGTAGGGGAGTCAAGCGCCGCCTGTTCCTCGCCCATGAACGAAGGACTGAGCAGGATCGCGGCATCGAACAACGTCGGATGCACCTTGACCAGACGATACGACAGATAACCGCCTTGGGAGAAACCGATCAATATCTTCCTGCGATGGGCGAATGCCGAGGCGTCCAGCAGTGAAGCCACCGCATCCCCGACCGCCGCGCATTCGCGTTGGCGCTCGTCCACGCCGCAGCCGTCGGGATACCAGTAATTGCCGCCCATATAGGGCCTCGCGTAGGTGGCGCGGAACGAGATATAGCTGGGTACGGCGGCAATTGCGGCCGGGGCCGCATCGGCTCGCGTCGGCGCATATACGGCGTCGAGAATCCGCATCATCTCGCTTTCGTCGTTGCCGTAACCGTGGAACATCAGGAAAATGGGGTCATTGCCGCCGGCATCGATCTGGCTTGTCATCTGCATTCGCATCGTCATCACCTCACCAGCGAGCTTACATGCATTAGACTTGTAGCGATTGACCCACCGAGCACGCAAGGAGCAAGTTATGGAGCCGAGGCGCGGGCCTCTCACCGCAGGCGAGAAAGTGCAGTTCACCGACCGCAAGGGCAAGAAGATCACCGGTCAGCTTGTGGCCGGCGGCTCCACGCAGACCGAGCATGGCCTGATTCTGCATGACGATGTGATCGGCAAGACCGAAGGCACCGTGATCCTCACCGTGCACGCCAAGCGCGAGGCACAGGTCAATCAGGTCTACCCCGAGAAAGACAAGAACAAGCCGTGGAAATCGTCGCGCGCCATCGGCGGCTGGGAGTATGCGGTGATGCGCCCGCGACTGGCCGATTATGTGCTTTCGATGCCGCGCGGCGCGCAGATCATGTATCCGAAGGACATCGCCCAAGTTATTCAGCTCGGCGACATCCGCTCCGGCATGCGCGTGCTTGAGTCCGGTGCCGGCTCGGGCGCGATGAGCGTGAACCTGCTGGACGCCGTGGGCGAGCGCGGCCACCTGACCACGATCGAGCTGCGCCCCGAATTCGCCAAGGTCGCCCAAGCCAATGCCACGCTGTACTACGGCGAGGCCCCCAGCTGGTGGGACCTCAAAACCGGCGACTTCGATTCCGTTGCCGCCGAACTGCCCGAACACTGGTTCGACCGCATCATGCTCGACATGCTCGACCCGTGGAACAGGCTCGAGCAGGCATACCGCGTGATTGCCCCCGGCGGCGTGTTGGTCAGTTACGAACTACCACCACGCAGATGAGCCCGCACTGGCCCGAAGCCCTGCGCGCGGCCGGCTGCTGGACCGAGCCGCAGATCCAGGAATCGTTCGAACGCACATGGAAGGCCCAGGGCCTCGCCGTACGCCCCGACACCAGATGATCGGTCATACCGGTTTCCTTGTTATCTCGCGCGCCATGGCCTCCGGATTCGAGGCGCTCAGAAAGCGCGATCGCGTGACCAAGGACACACAGACCGACATCGACTCGCTCACCGACGAACAGCGTGAAGCACAGATCGAGGAACTGGAACTGCGCGACATCTCCGACCACAAACTACGTAAGGTGCTGCGCGACCTCGACCGTCAGGTGGGGGAACTTGGCAATACGCACGAATAACCGCCAAACGATGAGTTTGTGAACGCTCACACACCTCTATACTGGAAGCAACACCACACCGCCACACCGCCACACCGGGCAGACGGTTCGTGAAGGGAGCCACGGATGGGCATCAAGCTGAGTAAAGTCGCCAAAGCAGCGAAGAAATACGACCATATTCTCATCATCATGAGGCATGCCAAGGCCGAGCCGTTCGGCAACAAGGGTGACTCGGAGCGCGAGCTCACCGACAAAGGTCTGAAACAGGCAAAGGCCGTGGGCAAGGGCATCGAGTCGCTGGGACTGGTGCCCGACCAAATCTCCTGCTCGTCCGCCACCCGCACGCGCCAGACGTTGGACCGCATGCTCAAGACCTTTGGCGACAAGCCAATCGTCGACTACCGCATCAGCCTGTATGACGGGGGAGTGCAGGCGGTGTTCGACGAGCTCGCCCACGTCAAGGCCAAGAACCGCGTGTTCATGATCGTGGGCCACGAGCCGACTGTGTCGATCAGCGCCCAATGGCTCGCCTCCGCCGACTCCGACGGCGAACGACTCGACCTGCTGAATTTGGGACTTTCGCCCGCATCCATCGTGATCATGGGATCGAACAAACCGTTCGACGAATGGCAGGTGCACAGCGGCGAACTGCTCGCGGTCATCAATGTGAAAGACTTCGACTAAAGCGGATATAAATTCCATCTATAACGACACTCTACGGCCATTTATAGGGGCCGGAATCCGGATGTTTTGCTACCCTAAGTCGGTTACGAACGCATCATTGGAGGATTCATGTCCACTCTGACTTCCGTCTCCGGCTTCCCCCGCATCGGGCAGAACCGCGAACTGAAGAAGATCATCGAAGGCTACTGGAAGGGTGCCAACGACCTCGCCGCCGTTAAGGCCACCGCCGCCGAACTGCGCGCCAAGCACTGGAAGCTGCAGCAGGCCGCCGGCATCGACCTCATCCCCAGCAACGACTTCAGCTACTACGATCAGATGCTGGACACCGCCATCCTTCTCAACGTGATTCCGCAGCGTTACGCACGTCTCTCCTTCGACAACCAGGAGGACACGCTCTTCGCCATGGCCCGCGGCTACCAGGGCGACAAGGGCGACGTGACCGCCCTGCCGATGAAGAAGTGGTTCACCACCAACTACCACTATCTGGTGCCCGAAGTCGAGTCGGCCACGGAGATCAAGCTCAACTCCACCAAGCCGTTCGACGAGTTCAACGAGGCCAAGGCTCTGGGCATCGACACCAAGCCCGTGTTCATCGGCCCGTACACGTTCCTGAAGCTCGCCCGCACCCCGGAAGCCACCGAACTCGAGCTCGACAAGGGCCTGGTCAACGCCGTGGCCGCCGTTTACGCCGAAGTGCTCGCCAAGTTCAACGAGCTCGGCGCCGCATGGGTCCAGCTCGACGAGCCGTACCTCGTGCTCGACAAGGAGCCGGGCGACGTTGAACTCTTCAAGACCCTGTACACCAAGATCCTGTCCGCCAAGGGCAACGTCAAGGTGCTGCTCAACACCTACTTCGGCCACATCGCCGACGTGTACGAGACCGTCAACCTGCTCGGCTTCGACGGCATCGGCCTGGACCTCAACGAAGGTCGCGAGGAGAACCTCGAAGCCGTCGCCAAGTACGGCGTGGCCTCCAACACCACCATCTTCGCCGGCGTGATCAACGGCCGCAACATCTGGCGCAACAACTACGCCACCTCCCTCGGCCTGGTCGACGCCCTGAAGCAGGTCACCGCCAACGTGGCCGTCTCCACCGCATCCTCCCTGCTGCACGTGCCGTTCAGTACCGAAGGCGAGACCGGCATCCCGGCCGAAGACCTCAAGCACTTCGCGTTCGCCGTCCAGAAGCTCGACGAGCTCAAGGAAGTCGCCGCCCTGGCCGACGCCACCGAGGACGAGAAGAAGGCATCCGCCGCCCTCGCCGCCAACCAGGCTCTGTTCGACGGCACCCGCGTGGCCGCCGACCCGGCCGTCGCCGAGCGCATCGGCAAGCTGTCCGACGCCGACTACGTGCGTCAGCCTGCCCGCGAGGAGCGCCAGGCCCTGCAGCGCGAGGCCCTCGGCCTGCCGCTGCTGCCGACCACCACCATCGGCTCCTTCCCCCAGACCAAGGAGATTCGCGCCGAGCGTGCCAAGCTGCGCAAGGGCGAGGTCACCAAGGAAGCCTACGACGAGTTCATCAAGGCCCAGATCGACGCCGTCATCAAGAAGCAGGAGGAGATCGGCCTCGACGTGCTGGTCCACGGCGAGTTCGAGCGTAACGACATGGTCGAATACTTCGGCCAGAACCTCAACGGCTTCCTGTTCACCAAGAACGCCTGGGTCCAGTCCTACGGCACCCGTTGCGTCAAGCCCCCGATCGTCTGGGGTGACGTGTCCCGCGCCAACCCGATTACCGTGGAATGGTCCGCGTACGCCCAGTCCAAGACCGACCACGTGATGAAGGGCATGCTCACCGGCCCGGTGACCATCCTCAACTGGTCCTGGCCGCGCGAGGACATCACCCACGAGGAGCAGACCAAGCAGCTCGCCCTCGCCATCCGCGACGAAGTGCTCGATCTCGAGGCCGCCGGTATCAAGGTCATCCAGATCGATGAGGCCGCCCTGCGTGAGAAGCTGCCGCTGCGCAAGTCCGACTGGCACGTCAAGTACCTCGACTGGGCCGTTCCGGCCTTCCGTCTGGTGCACTCCGCCGTCAAGCCGACCACCCAGATCCACACCCACATGTGCTACTCCGAGTTCAACGACATCATCCGCGACATCGACGCGATGGATGCCGACGTGATCTCCTTCGAAGCCTCCCGTGGCGATCTGGTGGTGCTCGACGCCATTCATGACGCGCACTTTGAGACCGAGGCCGGCCCGGGCGTCTACGACATTCACTCCCCGCGTATTCCTTCCGAGAAGGAGATCGAGGATCGTATCTACGAGATTCTTGACAAGATGGACGTCAAGAAGGTGTGGATCAACCCCGACTGCGGTCTGAAGACCCGTGGTAACGCCGAGACCTGGCCGAGCCTGGAGAACCTGGTCGCCGCCGCCAAGGCCGTGCGCGCCAAGCTCGACAAGTAGCGGAAATCACCGAGCTCCCTCTGGATGAGGGAGCTCGGGTTTATGTAAGGAAATCAGCATGCATTCCCCGATGTTCACCCTTGAGGTCTTTCCCCCGAAGCGCAACGCGCCTGTTGGCACCATCTACGACACCCTCGACGGACTCGAAGGGCTGAACCCCGACTTCATCTCCGTGACCTACGGTCACGGCACCCATTCCGACCGCACCGCCACCGCGCGCATCGCCCACACGATCAGCAAGGAATACGGCATCCCCGCAGTCGCCCACCTGACCGCGCTCTACTCCGACAAGGCCAAGATCGATGAGGCTCTCGACATGTTCGAGGAAGCCGGCGTGAGCGCTGTGCTCGCGCTGCGCGGCGACTACATCGACGGCGAGCAGCTGGTCGGCGAGTTCAACCACGCCAGCGACCTCGTGTCATACATCCGCTCCGTGAAGCCGGACTTCAAGGTGTTTGGTGCTTGCTACCCGGAAGGCCACTATCAGGCTGACTCGCTGGACCAGGACATCGAAAACCTCAAAATCAAGGTCGATGCCGGCGTCACTCACCTGATTTCCCAGCTCTTCTACGACAATGAGGACTTCTACCGCTTCCTCGACAAGGCGCGCGCCGCCGGTATCACCGTGCCGATCGAGGCGGGCATCATGCCGGTGCGTGGCGCCAAGTCCGTGCGTCGCATGGCCGAGCGCAACGCCTCGCGCATCCCGGACAAGCTCAACACCCTGCTGAACAAGTGGGGGGACGACATCCAGTCCCTGCGTGCCGCCGGCATCCTCTACGCTTCCGAGCAGATCGCCGACCTCGTGGCCCACGACGTGGACGGCGTCCACCTGTATTCGATGAACCACCCCGCCACCACGCGCCGTATCTGGCGCAATGCGGAACCGTTGTTCCGCGGTACGCAAGGTTGACGCATATCGCGGCGCGGCGCATCTCAATGCGTCGCGCCGCACGTTAATCTGCTGGCGAAACCCAGAGTTCCCCCAGCGGCCGATGGGTATCATGAACGTGCAATCCAACCAAAGCGATGGAAGGGAGTCCGTTATGTGCACTGGTGTCCGTTTCTCCGATGATGAGGGCAACACCTATTTCGGCCGTAATCTCGACTGGAGTTTCTCATATGGGGAGACCATCCTGGTCACTCCGCGCGGCTACCACTATGACACGGTGTTCGGTGCGGGCGGCAAGGCGAAGCCGAACGCGGTGATCGGCGTGGGCGTGGTCATGGCCGATAGGCCGATGTATTTCGACTGCGCCAATGAACATGGTCTGGCCATCGCCGGCTTGAATTTCCCCGGCTACGCCTCGTTCGTCCACGAACCGGTCGAAGGCACGGAAAACGTCGCCACGTTCGAATTTCCGCTGTGGGTGGCGCGTAATTTCGACTCCGTCGACGAGGTCGAGGAGGCGCTCAGGAACGTGACGCTCGTCTCCCAGATCGTGCCGGGACAGCAGGAGTCTCTGCTGCACTGGTTCATCGGCGACGGCAAGCGCAGCATCGTCGTCGAGCAGATGGCCGATGGCATGCACGTGCATCATGATGACGTCGATGTGCTGACCAATCAGCCGACGTTCGACTTCCATATGGAAAACCTGCGCAACTACATGTGCGTCAGCAACGAGATGGCCGAACCGACTTCATGGGGCAAGGCCTCCTTGACCGCCTGGGGTGCGGGTGTGGGCATGCATGGCATCCCGGGCGACGTGAGCTCCCCGTCGCGCTTCGTTCGTGTGGCCTACACCAACGCGCATTACCCGCAGCAGAACGATGAAGCCGCCAATGTGTCGCGCCTGTTCCACACCCTCGGCTCCGTGCAGATGGTGGACGGCATGGCGAAGATGGGCGACGGCCAGTTCGAACGCACGCTGTTCACCAGCGGATATTCGTCCAAGACCAACACCTATTACATGAACACCTATGATGACCCCGCCATCCGTTCCTACGCCATGGCCGATTACGATATGGATTCCTCGGAGCTCATCAGCGTCGCCCGATGACTCCTTCCCGGCTCATGCCCCATTCGGAGGGCATGAGCGTATATAGTGGAATCTTATGGAATCGTCGATCTTCAAACCCAGCTCCATGGACCTCATCAGGGCAGGTCTGCAAGACCTCGACAAGGCCCGCGCCTTGTTCGACCAGCTCAAGGCGGACGACATTCCCGATGAGCGATGCGCCGAACTGCTGAGCGCGCTGGCCCACGCCTGCGACCCCGATATGGCATTGAGCAATTTCGTGGATATCGTCAACGCGATGCAATCCAGCCAGCGCGATCTGAAACACGTCATCCCCGACAACGACGCCCTGAAGCGTCTGGTCACGGTGCTCGGCGTCTCCGACGCGATGGGCAAGTTCATGCGCTTCAAGCCGCAGCTTGTGGAGGCCGCAGCAGTCGACAACTGCAACAGCCATCTGTTCAATCACGCGCAACGCCGTGCACGTCTGCTCAAGGCGGTCGGCGCGGACCCGGACGAACCGGCCATGCCCGTCGCCTCCAAGGATCTGGCCGAAGCGGCCACGGCCTTGCGTTCCAGCTACCGGAACCAACTGGCCGCCATCATCGCCCAGGATGCCGTGGCGGACGACCCGGCCTCCATCCAACCGACCATCAGCCGCGAACTGTCCGACCTCGCGGACGCGGCGCTCGAAGGCGCGCTGGCCATCGCCCGCCACGAAACCGAGGGCAGCGAGCACGTGCGCTTCACCATCATCGGCATGGGCAAACTCGGCGCACAGGAACTGAACTACGTCTCCGACGTGGACCTCATCTACGTGGTCGAACCGGCCGACAAGGACGTGGACCATCAGACGCTGATCCGCGTGGGCACCAAGATGGGCACCATGCTGCAGCGTGTCTGCCAGTCCGCCATCATGGGCGTGGCCGAGCAGCCGCTGTGGCAGATCGACGGCGGCCTGCGCCCGGAAGGCAAGGACGGCGCGCTGGTGCGCGTGCTCTCCTCGCACAAGAACTACTACGAGCAGTGGGCCGAGAACTGGGAGTTCCAGGCGTTGCTCAAGGCCCGCCCGGTGGCTGGCGACCCCGACCTCGGCCGGGCCTACATGGATATGACTCGGCCGTTCGTGTGGAGCGCGTCCAAGCGTAAGAACTTCGTCTACGACTGCCAGAAAATGCGCAAGCGCGTGGAAGATCTGATTCCCGCACCTCTGAAGGATCGCGAAATCAAGCTCGGCCGCGGTGGTCTGCGCGATGTGGAATTCACCGTGCAGATGCTTCAGCTTGTGCACGGCCGTACCGATGAATCGCTGCGCACCAGCAACACGCTCGACTCGCTGCAGCGCCTGTCCGAAGGCGGCTACGTCTCGCGCAAACAGGCCGTGCGCATGTCCCAGGACTACCGCTTCGAGCGCGTGATGGAGCATCGCCAGCAGATCTGGTCCCTGAAGCGCACGCACCTGTTCCCGGACCTCGGCCGGGCCTCGGTCGGAGGCCTCGAAAAGAAGCGCGACATCGACGTGGATGAGCTCAACCAGAACCAGGAGCTGCGTCGCCTCGCCCGCGCATTCGGCCTGCACCCGGAAGAACTCGTCGACAAATACGACGACACCCGTCGCGAAGTACGCCACCTGCACCTCGACATCTACTATCGCCCGATGCTGCCGGTCAACGCCCAGATGGAGAACGACCAGATCGTGCTGAGCGTCGAGGCCGCACAGGAACGATTCGAATCCATCGGCTTCGGCGACCCGGACGCCGCCATCCGCCACGTGCAGGCGCTCACTGCCGGCGTGGGGCGCGCGGCCAAAATCAACCGCATCATCCTGCCCGCCGTCTTGCAGTGGCTGGGCGAGGGCCAGAACCCGGACATGGGCCTGCTCAACTGGCGCAAGCTGGAGGAGAACTTCGGCACCGAATCCGGCTACCTCGGCTTCCTGCGCGACTCCACCTCTGCCGCCCAGCGTCTGTGCCACATCCTGTCCAACTCGCGATTCCTGGGCGACGCGCTCAACAAGTCGGTCGAATCGATCAGCTGGCTCGGTGATGACGGCAATCTGCAGGCCCGCACGCGCGAGGCATTGGATGTGCAGACCGGCTCGGCGCTGGACGTTTCGGCTCGACATCACGAGTTCGCCACCTCCATGCGCGCCATGCGCCGCCACGAAATCGAACGCATCGGCCTGTCTTGGATGAGCGGTGTGATCAGCGACTCCGACAGTCTCAAGGCCATGACCGACGTGTATGACGCGATCATCGACGCCTCACTGACCTGGGGCCGTGCGCCGCCAGATCGCCGCGTTCGGCGTCGAAACCGCGCCGGCCGGCATCACCGTCATCGCCATGGGCCGTTACGGCGGGCGCGAAGTGAACTTCAGCTCCGATGCGGATGCCATTCTCATCTACCGTCCGGCCGACGATGCCGACGACGGCCAAGCCAACGCCTTCGCCAAGAAGGTCGTGGAAGACCTGCGCAACATCCTGCAAGGCCCGACGACGCTGGAACCCAAGATCGAACTCGACCTGGACCTGCGCCCGGAAGGCAAGAACGGCCCGCTCGTGCGCTCCTACGCCTCCTGCGAGGAATACTACGAATCCTGGGCCTCGACCTGGGAGCGCCAGGCGCTGCTGCGCGCCCGGTACGCGGCCGGCGACGCCGAACTGGCGCGGGACTTCCTGATCAACATCACCGACCCGTTGCGCTACCCGACCACGGAGCTGACCGAGGCCGAATTGCAGAACATCCGCAAGCTCAAGGCCCGTATGGAGGCCGAGCGTCTGCCGCGCGGCGTGCGTCGAGAACGTCATCTGAAGCTCGGCAAGGGCGGTCTGTCTGACGTGGAATGGACCGTGCAACTCATGCAGCTCCAGCACGCCGGCGATATCAAAGATCTGCGCGTCAACGGCACGCTGGAGGCATTGGACGTGCTGGAAGCCAAGAAGCTCATCAGCGCTATCGATGCGATTCAGCTGCGCAAGGCATGGACGTTGTGCACCGCGGCCCGCAACGGCAACTATCTGTGGAGCGGGCGCGCCAACCAGGCCGATATTCTGCCTGATGACATCTATTCGCTGGGCGGCATCGCCGTCTACCTCGGCTACGGCGCCCACCGCGGCCAGCATTTCGAGAACGACCTGCTGGCCGTGATGCGCAAATGCCGTGACGTATGCCAGCGCCTGTTCTACGGGCAGACCGAAGACGAGGCGACTGCGGCAACCGCCGCCACGGCCTCCGCCGCAACGCAGCAGCCGCAAACCGCGCCTCGCCCGCGTATGCACGTGATCGCACCGCGACTGGAGCGGAACCGACGCCGCGCGCAGCGATAAGGCAGCATATTCGTTGGATTTTCAGGTGGACACTCGGTGAATGCGGCTGTCCGAAAAAATGGCGTAAATTATATTAGGTCACACAAGGGTGGCCACCTGAAAACCACGAGCGAAAAGGTGAGCCTTGTCTGAAGAAACGCCAATGGTCGGCAAAAGCGTCGTAACGCTGGACGGCCTGTCTACAAACCAGATTCTCGACCTGCTGCATAAGGCCGAATACATCGATTCCCACCGCAAAGAGGTTGCCCATACCTGCGATGGGCGAGTGCTGGCCACGCTGTTCTACGAGCCCTCCACCCGTACGCGCCTGAGCTTTGAGACGGCAATGCTGCGTCTCGGCGGCAAGGTCATCGGATTCGCCGGCGCGCAGCTGGCCTCCGTGACCAAGGGCGAATCCATCGCCGACACGTTGAAGACCGTGTCCAACTACGTGGACGTGGTCGCCATCCGTCACCCGAAGGAGGGTGCCGCGCTGGTGGCCTCCCACGCCGCATCCGTGCCGGTGATCAACGCCGGCGACGGCGGCCACATGCACCCCACGCAGACGCTGGCCGACCTGGCCACGCTGCAGTCGCGCTTCGGCCGCATCACCGACCTGACCGTGGGACTGTGCGGCGATTTGACCTTCGGCCGCACCGTGCACTCCCTGATCGAGACCCTGTGCCGCTTCGGCAACGTGCGCTTCGTGCTTATCAGCCCGGACGAGCTCAAGACCCCGCAGTACGTGATCGACCGCATCAACGCCACCGACAACTGCTCCTACGTGGAAGTGCGCGACCTGGCCTCCGTGATCGGCGACCTCGACGTGCTGTACATGACCCGCGTGCAGAAGGAACGCTTCTTCAACGAAGACGACTACCTGCGCCTGCGCGACACCTACATTCTCGACGAAGAAAAGCTGCAGCTCGCCAAGCCGTCCATGGCCGTACTTCACCCGCTGCCGCGCGTCAACGAAATCTCCGTGGACGTGGACGACGACCCGCGTGCCGCCTACTTCGAACAGGTCAAGAACGGCATGCTCGTGCGCATGGCCCTCGAAAGCACCGTGGTGGGCGACGAACTACCCGGATACGAACCGCTCAACCCCAAGGAGGTTCAGGCCTGATGGAAGTCACCAGCATTCAGAACGGCATCATCATCGACCATGTGCCGGCCGGAACCTCGCTGAAGGTTCTCGAATACCTGAAAATCGACCCGGCCAAAACCAAGCTTGCGCTCATCATGAACGCCGACTCCAAGCGTTACGGCTCCAAGGACATCATCAAAATCGAAGATGACAAGGACATCGACCTCGACGTGCTCGGCTTCGTGGCCCGCCAAGCCACCGTGGACGTGGTGCGCGGCGGCAAGATCGTCGAAAAGAAGCAGCCGAACCTGCCCGAGCACATCGTCGGCGTGATTTCCTGCGTGAACCCGCGCTGCGTGACCACCGCCGAGCCCGGCATCAAGCAGATGTTCCACCTCGTGCACTCCGAGCGGCTCGAATACCGCTGCGACTACTGCGACGAGGAAGCCAAACTGTGAGCATCACCCTACGCAACATCAAGGTCTGGAACACCGGCGAGGTCATCGACCTCGTGGTGCCCGGGACCGCTGCCGCCTACTTCGCCGACACCTCCGCCGTGGCTGACGGCGCCGACATCGACGCCACCGGCCTGACCGTGGCCCCCGGTTTCGAAGACCCACACGTCCACTTCCGCGATCCCGGCCAGACCTACAAGGAATCGATGGTCTCCGGCTGCCGTGCGTCCGCATCCGGCGGATACACGAACGTGCTCATCATGCCGAACACGTTGCCGGCACTGGATGGGCAGACCGTGCTGGCCCGGAAGCGACCGGTGCGAAAGAGGTTCTGGATGCCGGCTTCGACAACGTCATCGACTTCCTGCAGCAGTACGATACTGCGCATGACGTTCAATTGCCGGTTCGTTACGATCTGTGCGTGTGCGCGTCCAAGGATCGCGCCGGTCATGAGGCAAGCGACGTTGCCGATTGGCTCAAGTACGTGCCCGGATTCGAGGACGACGCCAAGACGCCGGCCATGCTCACGCACCCCATCACCGCAATCAGCGACGACGGTTCCGCTGTGACGCCGGAGATCCTGGACCAGGTGCTGGAGAACGTCAAGGCCTCCGACCTGTACCTGATCGAGCATTGCGAGCATCACGATACAGGTGCCGTGAACGAAGGCCCCGTTTCCCGCGAGCTTGGCGTGCCCGGCATTCCGGAAGACACCGAGCTCAAGATCGTGGCCCGCGATATCGAAGCGGCCCGCCGCACCGGTGTCCACGTGCACTTCCAGCATGTGAGCACTGCCATCTCGTTCGAGGCGATTCGCAGGGCCAAGGCCGAGGACTGCCGATTACCTGCGAGACCGCGCCGCACTATCTGGCGTTGAGCGACGAGGCGCTGCTCAAGTACGGCACGCTCGCCAAGATGAATCCGCCACTGCGCTCCGAAGCGGACCGCAAAGCCACCATCGCGGCCATCGCCGACGGCACCGTGGATCTGCTGGCTACCGACCATGCGCCGCACACGTTGGCAGAGAAGGAACTCGGCTTCCTTGAGGCGCCCAACGGCATCATCGGACTGGAATGCGCGTACGGCGTGTGCCACAAGGTGCTCGTCGACGGCGGCTTCATTTCCGATGAGCGTCTGATCGAGCTCATGTCCGTTGGACCTGCCGAACTCATGGGGCATGTGCCAACCGACGTGGCCGCGCTGGTCGAGGACTACGCCGAACCCGCGCCCACCGGGGATGATCCGGATGGCGTGATTGCGGGGGAGAGCGACGCTCAGCCGCAGCGTGAAGGCGTCAACCGACTGCTCGACTTGAGCCGCGTGGATGACGCCGACAATGTCGACCTCGTGGTGCTCAACGCCGCCGAGGAATGGACCGTGGACCCCGAACAGTTCCACTCCAAGGCTCGTAACACCCCGTTCGGCGGCTGGCAGGTCACCGGACGCCCCCTCGCCACAATCATCGGCTCCCAGCTGATGTTCAGCCGTCTGTAGATAACACAAGGAGCAGCATGAATCGCCTGATCGAAGCGATTGACAACACTCAGACCCCAGCGTCGTGGGCCTTGACCCCACTGAGGCGCTGGTGCCGCCGCAGGTCGTGGCGAGCTTTGCCGACGAGGTGCGTGACTCGGTCGAATCCCCGGAGGAAGTCGAATCCGCGCAGCTGGCCGTCGCCTACTTCGAATACAACCGCACGATCATCGACGCCATCGCCGACATCGTGCCCGCCGTCAAACCGCAGATCGCCATGTACGAGGCGCTCGGCCCCGCCGGCGTGGACATCTACACGATGACCTGCGAATACGCTGCCCAGCAAGGCCTCTACGTGCTCGGCGTACATCAAAACGCGGCGACATCGGCTCCACTGCAGCCGCCTACGCCCACCACCTGAACGGCGTTGGCGACTTCGACCCGTGGCATGAGGATGCGGTGACCGTCAACCCGTATCTCGGCACCGACGGCATCACCCCGTTCGTACGAGGCCGCCGACCGAAGCCGACAAGGACATCTTCGTGCTCGTGCGCACCTCCAACCCGTCCTCCAGCGAACTGCAGATGCTCGACCTGGCCGACGGCACGAAGGCTACGAGCATGTAGCCGATCTCGTGGAAGGCTGGGGCGCCGAGACCATCGGCAGCCACGGCTACTCCCGCGTGGGCGCGGTGGTCGGCGCCACCACCCCGAGGAAGGCAAGGCGCTGCGCGCGCGCATGCCGCACACGTTCTTCCTCGTGCCGGGCTACGGTGCGCAGGGCGGCACGGCCGCGGACGTGGCAGGCATGTTCGACAAGCAGGGCAGCGGCGCCATCGTCAACTCGTCGCGCGGCATTATCGGCGCATGGAAGAAGAGCGGCAAGTACTCCGAATCCATGACCGCCGACGAGGCGCTGGACCTTGTGGCGAGCAGCGCGCGCCAGGCGGCGCTCGACATGCGCGATAATCTGCGGGTTGCCGTATATAGGTAGGTAGATTGTCCGGCTGTGGGCTATACGTGAGTGTGGGCTGGAAACCGGAGCCGAGTGTGTTTAACTACCCCTCAGTCAACCTGCGGTTGACAGCTCCCCTGATAAGGGGAGCTTGATGTGCTGAATAGGAATGAAATGACAACTTTCACCCCCACCCATGATGTGGTTACGGAAGCGACTGCGGCCGGATTCTTCCCGCCGCGCCATAACGTCGAAATCACGCAGGTTACGGAACTGACCGACCGCGTGATGCGACTGACGTTCCGCGACCCGTTCATCGCCTCCCATGCCAAGCCCGCCCAGTTCGTCAACCTGTTCACGCACGACGACTTCATGCTCATGCCGCGTCCGTTCGGCGTCAGCGAAGTCGACGGCGACGAAGTCAGCGTGATCTTCGCCGTCGTGGGCCACGGCACCGAACAGTTGGCAGGCCTGCAGGCCGGCGACACCGTCGACGTGCTCGGCCCGCTCGGCCGCGGCTTCAACCTCAAGGAAGACGCCAACTACATTCTCGTCGGCGGCGGACTCGGCGTGCCCCCGCTAATCTACGCCGCGCAAAAGCTCGCCGAACACGACGCCTCCTTTGCCACCGCCGTATTCGGCTACCGCAACGACCACTTCGCCGAGGAATACGTCTCCCGGTACGCGGACTGGTCGTGGAGCATCGACGACGCCGAAGGCAACGTGGTCGACCTGCTCAACAAACTGGAACAAGGCGACGACCTGAAGGCCTACGATCGCAAGCCGATCATTCTGTCCTGCGGACCGCTGCCTATGATGAAGGCCGTGGCCGCCTGGGCCGCCGAACGCGGCATCCCCGCGCAGCTGAGCATGGAACAACGCATGGGCTGCGGCTATGGCACCTGCGTGCTGTGCACCATCGACACCGTGGACGGCCGCCTCAAGGTCTGCTACCGACGGACCCGTGTTCACCCGCGAACAGCTCGGATGGGGGAAGTGACGATGAGCGCAAACAACCAGTCCGCGCAGGGCAGCAACCACATCAACCTGTACGAGCCCCACGTGTGGAAGCACCACACCAAGGTGGCCGGTCTGGAATGGAAGAATCCGGTCGGCACCGCCTCCGGCACCTTCCAGTACGCCGCCGTCCGCTGGTTCTACGACGTCAGCCAGCTCGGCGCCGTATGCACCAAGGGCGCCTCGCCCGTACCGTGGGAAGGCAATCCCTCGCCGCGCACCGCCGAATCGCCGGCCGCGAACATCAACGCCGTGGGCCTGCAGAATCCCGGCATCGACCATTACTTGGCCGAGGACCTGCCCAAGCTCAAGGCCGCGGGCGCGTTCGTCATCTCCAATGTCGCCGGACATTGCGATGACGATTACGCGGCGGTCGTGGAAAAGCTCGCCGACTCCGACGCGGACATGCTGGAAATCAACGTCAGCTGCCCGAACGTTTCCGCCGGCGGCATGAGCGTGGGCACCGACCCGGTGGCCCTCGCCAATCTTATGGACCGGCTGCGCCCGATGACCGACAAGCCGATGATCGTCAAACTCACGCCGAACGTCACCGACATCACCGTGCCGGCGCGCGCGGCCGTGGAACATGGCGCCGACGCGTTGAGCATGATCAACACGCTCAAAGGCATGCGCATTAACATTCGCACCGGCAAGCCGATCATCGCCAACGTCACCGGCGGCGTATCCGGCCCGGCCGTGCTGCCGGTCGGCCTGGCAGCCGTCTATCGGGTGCGCACCGCACTGCCGGAGATTCCGATCATCGGCCTCGGCGGCATCGACAGCGGCGAGAAGGCGCTCGAATACCTGTACGCCGGCGCGAACGCCGTCGAAGTGGGTGCGGCCGCGCTCTTCGACCCGGTGGCCCCGCTGCGCGTCGCCCGCGAACTCGACGACCTGTTGGACAGCCGTCCCGAACTCGCTGCTAAACTGGCCGCAGGACAGACTTGGAGGTAAGGAACATCATGGCAGAAACACTCGCACATCGCTTCACTGAATTCCTGTTGGAATCCAACGCGCTGAAGTTCGGCGACTTCACGCTGAAGTCCGGCCGCAAGAGCCCGTACTTCATCAACGCCGGCGCCTTCGACGACGGCAAGAAGATCGCCGCGCTCGGCGCGTTCTACGCCGAAAAGATTAGCCAGGCCATCGTGCACAACACGATTCCCCGCAACATCGACACCGTGTTCGGCCCCGCCTACAAGGGCATTCCGCTGGCCGTGTCCACCGCGATCGCGCTGACCGCCGGCCACAACATGACCGTCGGATACACCTTCGACCGCAAGGAGAAGAAGGACCACGGCGACGGCGGCTGGATGGTTGGCACCCCGCTGACCGACGGCATGAAGGTGCTGCTCGTGGACGACGTGATGACCGCCGGCACCGCCGTGCGCGAAGTCATCCCCAAACTCAAGGCCGAGGCGAACGTCGAGGTCGTGGGTCTCGTGCTCTCCGTGGACCGCATGGAGAAGACCAAGGACTCCGACATGTCCGCCGTGAAGGCCGTGGAAGCCGAATTCGGCTTCCCGGTGCTCTCCATCGCCAACGTGCGCGAGATCTTCGACGCCGCCGCCAAGATGAAGAACCCCGACGGCACCCCGCTGCTCAGCCACGACATCCAGCAGCGCGCCGCCGCCTACCTTGAGGAATACGGCGCCTGATCGTCTTCAATCTAAAAACCAAAAGCGGGCTTGCGAGCCCGCTTTTTTTATTACGTTCCATGAACAGCAGCACCATATTAAGGCAAAAGCTTTGGCAAGGAGCGTGCTATGAACTGGTTAGTTGATATAGGGCTGTTTTGCGCTCGTGGGGGATATGCAGTTACTTTCGGCATCGAGCATCATCTGGACAGCAAAGCGACAAGTTGTCGCAAGGTAACTGAAGAAGACCGCCGAG
>ENA-OQKC01000483-OQKC01000483.1-human-gut-metagenome-genome-assembly--contig:-NODE-483-length-16918-cov-3.764695_pt1 | contig 16918 bp, 15 predicted proteins | sample MGYA00242774_ERZ504790 | MGnify/ENA primary metagenome ERZ504790 (study PRJEB26092, sample SAMD00036419) | human gut metagenome | host: Homo sapiens | study: EMG produced TPA metagenomics assembly of...
CCTCCTTGCTGCCGAAGACCACCCGCACGCCCTTCTCCATCCGGGCCGACAGGTCCGCTGCCTCGGCCTTGAGGGCGGCAGCATCCACACTGCACAGGCTCTTGCGCTCGGCGGCAGTCATCTCGTCGGTGATGCCGCAGAAATATTTGCAGTCGGTAGACGCAGCCTCTTCCCGGGGCTTGCGCGGGGTGTCCAGCTTTGCTGCCGCGCCCACGATGAACTCGTTCATGTCCTTCTCGGTGTAGTCGCGGCCCGCCAGTTCTGCCGGCCCCTTTGCGAAAGTCTCATAGCTTTCTTTCAGGTGCGGGTCGCGGTAGGTGTAGAGATATTCAGTGCCGTCGTTCTGGGTCACCATGCCGGTGCCGTACGCGCCGCCCACCTCGCGGATGTTGTGCCACAGATACTCGTAGCTCATCACCCGGGCCAGCACCTTCCGCTCCAGCCGCCGCTCCATGGGCCAGACCAGCACATCGTAGTTCACGCCGCCGTCGATGATGAAGGCCTCGTTCACCGGAGCTGTCAGCTCCTCCGTGCAGGGCTTTGCCTCGCCGCGCTTTTCTGCCGCGAAAGCACTGCCCGGCAGAAGCTTTTTCAGGGTATCCAGCGCCGCGTCGCTGCCGTGGAGGCTGACGGTCAGGGCGTTCTTTTTCAGCACGCTCTTCCACAGCTCTTCCATCCTTTTGCCCAGAGCGGTCCAATCGGCCTTTTCCAGCAGCTCACAGAGATAGTGGTAGTAGCTCACGCCGTTGCAGCGCTCACTCAGTGCGGATTCCACCGAGAAATGTGCCGCCGCCCGCATGGCGGCGAAGGCGTGGCCCTCCCGCAGGAACTTCTGCTCCATGAGCAGCTTCTGCTGGCTTGCCACCCGCTCCATCGCAGCTTCGGCCTGCGGGCCGCTGAACTTTGTCTCATACAGCCACTCACTGCCCAGCTCCACAGCCTTTTCGAGGCTGCGTTCCAGCATGCTCATCCCCACGATGAGCTTTGCGTGGCAAGGCCTGCCTTCCTGCCGTCCCGTCCAGCAGTCCATCCACGCACCACTGCTTCCCAGCCAGGTGTTCCGCAGAGTGTTCAGTTCCTGGGCCGTGTGCTTTTCGGTGTCCAGCTCATCCATGACATCCGTGAGCAGATGCAGGCAGGGCATATCTTCCGGTGCCATGCCGCCCAGATCATAGTAAAGGTACAGGTAGGTATTGCCTGCCGAGGGGTGATGCAGCAGTTCTGCACCCGCCAGCAGTTCCTTGCTGCCCGGTGCCTGCTTTTTGCCCTCGCCGAGGTCGGCGGCTGTCAGCGGATGGTCCAGCACCAGCTTGCCGTCGGTGCGGGCGGCGCGCCCCTCTTCCTCTTTCCTGGGCAGGGTCGGCACCTGGATGATCTCCACCGGCGCAGGCGCGAACAGCTCCCGCAGCAGCTCATTGAACCAGCCCTGTTCCAGCTTCTCCCGCAGGGAAGCGAACAGAGCGTTCGTGTGGAGCAGCAGGGCCGGGTCGCCGGTGTGGAGCCAGCCGGCAGATGCATTGATGGCGTCCAGCACACCGTCCGGGATGCTGCCCGGCCGCTCAAGGGAAGCGAACTCGGTGGAGTTGAGGCTTGCCATCAGCAGCTCCTCGGGGATGCCCTTCTCGAGGATGCCGTCCACGGCCTTGCGCACGGCGGCGGCAAACTTGCCCGCCGACTCTTCCGTCGCGCCCCGGAGCACAAGCTCCAAGGTCGGCTGCAGCGTGCTGTCGTCGAAGCCCACGTCGATGTCCGCGCCCAGTTTTTCTTCCAGCAGGGCGGCTTTCAGAGGCGCCTGGTTCGTCCCCAGCAGGGCGTCCAGCAGGATCTCCACGCCCAGCTGGCGCTCCCGGTCGCTGAACGCACCGGTGTACCACGCCAGCGCACACTGAGCCTCGTTCGGCTCCGGCTTCTCGGTATAGTACGGGATATTCCGCTTCGCACCGACCTGCTCGTCCTGCACCGTCAGACGGGGGCGGCTGGCGCTCTTGGGCATACGGCTCAGATACTGCTCGTCGAGGAAGGCCAGCTTCTCGGCCATGTCCATCTTGCCGTAGAGGGTGATGCAGCAGTTGTCGGCGCTGTAGTGGCGGCGGTATACCCGCACATACTTTTCATAGGTCAGCGCCGGGATGGACGCCGGGTCGCCGCCGGAGACAAAGCCGTAAGCCGTATCCGGGAACATTGCCCGGCTCAGAGCGTTCTGCAGCTGTGCGTCCGGCGTCGCCAGCGCCCCCTGCATCTCGTTGTAGACGACGCCGCTCACCGTGCCGTCTTCGTCCCGGTGCCAGCCCTCCTGCTCGAACACGCCCTTGTCCACCATGGCCAGCGGGCGGAACACCGCGTTGAGATAGACGTCCATCAGGTTTTTGAAGTCCGTCTCGTTGGGGGTAGCGAAGGGATACACCGTCTTGTCCGGGAAGGTCATGGCGTTCAGGAAGGACGCCATGCTGCTCTTGAGCAGCTGCAAAAACGGCGACTTCACCGGGTACTTCTCGCTGCCTGCCAGCACCGAGTGCTCGAGGATGTGGAACACGCCGGTGTCGTCGGAGGGGAAGGTGCCGAAGCCGATGCCGAAGGCCTTGTTGTCGTCATCGTTTTCCACCAGCAGGACAGCCGCCCCGCTGACGTCATGGGTCAGCACAGTCAGCGTCCCGTGCTGTTCGGGGCAGTCCTCGTGCTTGACGAGGGTGTAGCCGGGATATTGTTTCATGGTCTTGCTCCTTTGTATTTTCTGGATTTTGATTCTATTGTATCATCCTGCCCGCCAAAACACAATGAATGGTTTGTGAATCATAACTTCCCGGACGCAAAAAGGCCTCCCCTCGAAGGGGAAGCCTCTCTGCATGTATCGGGAATTATTGAGGGAATTTTCGTTGCTCTATGAGATGCAAATTCGGAAATCAAACCTTCTTAACCAGGAAGATAGCTCTGCCAATCGGACGCTTTTCGCCTTCCATACCGGGTGCCCAAATCAAATCCTCAGGCAGAGTGATGTCGTCCGTAGAGATATATGCTGCATCACCGGGCATCTTAACAACCAGCTCGCGCTGGTTGTCAGCAGCAGTAGCGTTGATGAGCTGCAAGGTAACTCTGACATTGATCGAAGTATCGACCGTCTTTTTCACCTTAACGATAGCCAAAAGCGTGTTACCATTGTCAATGATATTGACCGGAGTAGTGTCGGCCAGCTCATAGCCCTGCGGGATCTTGTCCGCAGGAATGCTCTTGGGGTCAACGACGGTAGCATCCTTCAGAACGGAATGCTCATAATAATCGCCGCCATTTCCAACGCCTGCGCCGCCATTGTCAACATCGGCAAAGATAATTTTGACCTTCTTGCTCGTCGTGCCAGGCACATCCGGAACTTCCGTATCGGGGACCTTACTGCTGCTATTACCATCACAGCCTGCCAGCACACCTGCTGCGGCAACAGCCAGAGCCGCAGCACCAGCGCTCTTGAGGAAACGGCGGCGGGAAATCATATCCAGTCTCATAATTAAAAACCTCCACATTGTTTTAGAGGTCTTTCCCCGCTCGCATTTTCTTCCTTCCGGGCGTAAGGCAAACCTCTGTTCTGATTCATTATACCCCCCCCTATTATATTTGTCAAGAGGTTTTAGTATTTTTGTGGCGGCTTTCTGCATAAAAAATCGCCCGGCTTTTCTGCGTTTTACACAAAATACAACAGTCTGCGTTTTGAATGCACAAGCCCCCTCCGCAAGCTGCATATCGCAACTATGCCGTTTTGATAGGCACTATTTTTGAAAAACACAATAAAAAGAGAGCCGTACAGGACAGCTCTCTCCGTTTCCGATTTTTATGATCGTTTGTTATGCCGTCTCACCCTGACGGCACGACACCCTGAACAGCACGAATCCCACGATGAACAGCACGATGAGGGAGCCGACACCCACATTGGCACTGCCGGTGAGCTGGCTTCCCACGCTGACGATCATGGTGCCGAGGAAGGACGCGCCCTTGCCGCAGATGTCGAAGAGGCCAAAGTATTCGCCCGACTTTTCCGGCGGGATGATCTTTGCAAAGTGGGAGCGGCTGAGCGCCTGCACGCCGCCCTGGAACATGCCCACGATGACGGCCAGCACCCAGAACTGCCACTGCCGGGTCAGGAAAAACGCAAACACCGCGATGCCCGCGTAGGCCGCGATGCACACCGGGATGAGCTTTGCCGAGGGGTACTTGTTCGACAGCCGCCCAAAGACGAGGGCCGACGGGAACGCCACGATCTGGGTCACAAGAAGTGCCAGCAAAAGGCCGGTGGTGTCCAGGTCCAGCGCCGTGCCGTAGGCCGTCGCCATGTCGATAATGGTGTACACGCCGTCGATGTAGCAGAAGAACGCCAGCAAAAACCAGAACACCTGCTTATCCTCCGGCAGATGCCGCAGGGTGTGGCCGATGCGGGCAAAACTCTGCCGGACAGCGTGCTTTTCCACCTCCACATAGTAGAGCTGTTTATAACTTTTCAGCAGCGGCAGGGTCGTGAGCAGCCACCACGCCGCCGTCAGCAGGAGTGCCAGGTTCAGCGCCGTCATCTGGCTGATGCCGATGCTCCCCGCCCCCAGCACAAGGCCGAGACAGACCACGAAGGGTACGCAGCTGCCGATGTATCCCCACGCATAGCCCCGGCTGGACACCTCGTCCATCCGCTCGGGAGTGGTCACGTCGCTGAGCATCGAGTCGTAGAACACCAGGCTGCCCGAAAAGCCCACCTTCGCGATGACGAAGATGACCAGAAACGGCAGCCACGCCGACACCGCGCCCATGGCGCAGCAGCCCACGATGCCCACGAAGACGCAGAGTATGAAGATAGGCTTCTTGAAGCCCTTCGTATCAGCCACTGTTCCCAAAATGGGGCTCAAAACAGCCGTGATGATGGTCACAGCCGAGCTGGCATAGCCCCAGTAAGCCAGATACTCCACCGAGCTCAGGCCCCCGGCTGCCGCCAGCGCGTTGAAGAAAATGGGGATAAGGGTGGCCACCATCAGCACAAAGGCCGAGTTGCCCACGTCGTACAGGATCCAGTTCCGCTCCAAGCTCGTCAGGCGGAATTTGCCGCTCTTTTCCATCCGGTGCTCCTCTCAGTTCTCCCCAAACGTATGCTGATACTCCGCCCCAAGCGGCTTGTTCTCTGCATACTCTTCGATGAGCCTTACCGCCAGCGGCACAGCCGTTTTATACAGCTCTTCGAGCTTCTGGCTGCTCTGGACACATTTGGGGTTCGGCTGCGGATTCGCCACAAGGCCGTGCATGAACTCATACTTGCCCGCGACGCGCATCCCGGTCAGCACCACCCAGCGCTTGACGGGGTTCGCCGCCTGCAAAAGATGATGCACCGTTATCATCCCCTTCATCGCCGCCAGCGTCTCGTCCACCGTGATGCCCTCGTAGAAGGGCGCGATGACCTCGGCCCGCTCCCGGCTGGGCTTGATGTGGCTGGCCGTGAAGAACTTTATGGGGTCGAGGCCGTCTTCCCGCATCAGGGCGTTGTCAAACTCCGTCTCGATCTCGCAGTGGCCCACACCGCTCTCCCGGACATAGGCCTCCACATAAGGGTGACAGGTGCTGTCCAGCGCGAAGTGGCAGACAAAGCCCAGCACATAAGCCAGTGCGGCGCTTTTATCCGTTGCATTTTCCACCACGGTGCGGGCGCGGGTGAAAAACACCTCGCCCTTCTGCTCGTGCATGGCGTTGCCCAGACGGTTCACCGGGTTCGACTGCAGGGCCTTGTAATAAAACATCAGGTCCGGCCCATGGAGACCTATGTCGTAAAGCTCCCGGTGCTGTTCCAGCGTCGCGCGCAGACCGTCCGGCAGCAGGGCCAGAACATCCGCGCCAAAGCGGCGGTGTGCGTAGGTAGAAGGCATGATACCGCCCCTTTTCGTTTATTTTTCGTAGCCCTGCGGCAGCTCGTTCTTCAGGCCGCGCTCCATCAGGGACTTGACAGCCTCTGCCGCACCCATGCCCTTGTTGACGATGGCGTTGACGGTCTGGACGATGGGCATTTCCACCTGATACCGCTCGGCCAGTTCCAGCGCAGCGGGCAGGGCGTTCATGCCCTCGACCACCATGCCGACTTCCTTGACGGCATTTTCCGGGGTCTCGCCCTTGCCGATGAGGATACCGGCGCGGTTGTTGCGGCTGTGCATACTGGTGGCAGTCACAATGAGGTCGCCGATACCGGCCAGACCTGCGAAAGTGTGGACATTGCAGCCCATCGTCACGCCCAGACGGGCGATCTCGGCGATACCGCGGGTGATGAGGGCAGCGCGGGCATTATCGCCGTAGCCGAGGCCGGTGGAGATGCCGACGCCCAGCGCGATGACGTTCTTCATGGCGCCGCTCAGCTCTACACCCTTGATGTCCTCGTTGGTGTAGACGCGCATGACATTGTTGGTGAAGACCTCCTGCACATAGGCAGCGGCCTCCATATCCTTGCTGGCCGACACGATGGTGGTGGGCAGGTCGATGGCCACTTCCTCGGCGTGGGTGGGGCCGGACAGGGCCACAAGACGCACGCCCTTCGGGCCGCCCTCTTTGCCCAGTTCATCGGCCAGGATCTCGGTCATGGTGTACAGGGTGTCGGGCTCGATGCCCTTTGCCACGTCCACGATGATCTGGCCGTCGGCCACGATAGGGCCGGGCCTTTGCCGCCGTGGAGCGGACGAACACCGACGGCACTGCGAACAGCAGGATGTCCTTGTCTTTGCAGACTTCCTCGATGCTCTTGGTGAACCGCAGCTCGTCGGGGATCTTCATCTGCGGCAGGTTGGGGTGCTTGCGGGTGGTGGAAAGGCTGTCGATCTCCTTCTCGATGGCCGACCACACCAGCACATCATTCCCGCTCACAGTCAGCATCCGTGCAAGGGCCATGCCCCAGGTGCCAGCGCCCAGAATACCAATACGTTTCATCACGTTTGTCCTCCGTATCCGCCGCGCTCCCGTCTGGCGGGGCGTGCGGCCTGTTTGTACCTTTACAGGTCTATACAGCTCTATTGTACCCGAAAGCTTCTGCCGCGTCAACTACTCTGCCGTTCTGCACAAAGTCAGCACCTGTTTTTCGTCCATTTCGTCTATACCATGCAATTTTTCGAAACCATTTGCGTTCATTTCCAAATCATGTTATAGTATTCTGGTAGGTTTTGTAGGATTTTCATTTTTTCCTCTTGACTTTGACCCTGCTTTAAGGTATATAATATGTCCACCCACTTGTCCTGTCTGTTGATTCAAATTTTGAAAAAGGAGTATCCATGCTGGAAACACTCTTATCCAACCGCACCGTCAGCGTGCTCTGGGAGGCTCTTCCCCGCATCCTCTCGGCGGGCCTCACCATGACCATCCCCCTCACCCTCGTCTCGTTCACCTTGGCGATGGTGCTGGCGGTGGCCGTGGCGCTGGTGCAGTACGCCAAAGTGCCGGTGCTGAGCCAGCTGGCCCGGTTCTACATCTGGGTCATCCGCGGCACGCCGCTGCTGGTGCAGCTTTTCATCATCTTTTACGGCCTGCCCAGTGCGGGCATCATGCTGAACGCTTTCCCGGCGGCAGTCATCGCCTTCGCCTTCAACGAGGGTGCATACTGCGCCGAGACCATGCGCGGCGCACTCGAGAGCGTGCCGCAGGGCCAGCTGGAAGCCGGCTGCTGCGTCGGCATGAGCTGGTGGCAGATCATGCGCCGCATCGTGCTGCCGCAGGCCCTGCGCACCGCCGTGCCTGCCCTCTCCAACTCCCTCATCGGCATGGTAAAGGACACCTCTCTGGCCTCCAACATCACGGTAGCGGAGCTGTTCATGGCCGGCCAGCGCGTCGCTGCCCGCACCTACATCTTCCTGCCCATCTACTGTGAGGTGGCTGTGGTGTATCTGCTGTTCTGTACCGTCATCACCAAGCTGCAAGGGCTGCTGGAGCGCCAGCTCAACGCCCACGGCTTCCAGTAAGAAAGGAGTGTGGCTGTTATGGCAATGTTAGAGATACGCGGCGTCCACAAATCCTTCCATACTTACGCAAAGCCCGGCGTCCATCCCGGCATCTTTGGCCGCGCCCCCAAGCCGACCAGCAGTCTGGACGTGCTGCGCGGCGTCGATTTGACGGTGGAAAAGGGTGACGTCGTGGCCATCCTCGGCCCTTCCGGCTCAGGCAAGACCACCCTGCTGCGTTGTCTCAACTTTCTTGAGACGGCGGACGCAGGCCAGCTCACCTTCGACGGTGAGACCTTCGACCTCGCCCACGCCGACCGCGCCAGCATCGCGCGGCTGCGCCGCAAGACGGCATTCGTCTTCCAGAACTACAACCTCTTCCGCAATAAGACGGCCCTGCAGAACGTCACCGAGGGCCTCATCGTCGCCCGGAGGATGCCCAAAGCAAAGGCCGATGCCGTCGGCATGAAGATGCTGGAAAAGGTCGGCCTCGCCGACCGGGCCGACTACTACCCCCGTCAGCTGTCAGGCGGTCAGCAGCAGCGCGTGGCCATCGCCCGCGCTCTTGCCTCCGGCCCCGAGATCATCTATTTCGACGAGCCCACCAGCGCCCTCGACCCGGAATTGACCGGCGAGGTGCTGGCCGTCATGCGGCAGCTGGCACAGGAGGGCATGACCATGCTGGTCGTCACCCACGAGATGGGCTTTGCCCGCAACGTCTCGTCCCGCACCGTCTTCATGGAAAACGGTGTCGTGGTCGAGGAAGCCCCCTCGCAGGAGTTCTTCGCCCATCCCAAAGAGGCAAGGACCCGTGAGTTCCTTCAGAAAATTTCCCATACTGAATAAGAAAGGATCATCCCCTATGAAACGCAGAACCTTTATTTCTCTCATGAGCGTCATGGCCGCTGCCGGTGTTCTCTCATTGGCCGGCTGCTCTTCCAACACTTCTGTCTCCACCGCTTCCAGCACCGCAGCTTCTGCTTCCGCTGCCGCCGCCAACAAGCTGGAGACCATCCAGTCCAACGGCAAGCTGGTCATCGCGCTGGAAGGCACATGGCAGCCCTGGAGCTTCCACGATGAGAGCGACACCCTCGTGGGCTACGACGTCGAAGTCTCCCGTGCCATTGCCGAGAAGCTGGGCGTCGAGCCCGAGTACGTCGAGAGCGACTGGGACAGCCTGTTTGCCGGTCTGGACGCCGGCCGCTACGACCTCGTCTGCAACGGCGTCGAAGTCACCGAAGAGCGCGCCAAGACCTACGACTTCACCACTCCCTACGGCTACATCCACACCGCCCTCGCCGTCCGCAAGGATAACGAGGACATCAAGAGCTTCGAGGACCTTGCCGGCAAGACCACGGCCAACAGCCTCGCTTCCACCTACATGGAGCTGGCCGAGAGCTACGGCGCGACCGTGCAGGGCATCGACACGCTGGAAGAGACCATCCAGCTGCTGACCGCTGGCCGCATCGACGCCACCCTGAACGCCAACGTCTCCTTCTACGACTACCTGAACGTCCATCCGGACGCCGACTTCAAGCTGGTCGCCCAGACCGAAGATGCTTCTCACGTTGCGATCCCTATCGTCAAGAGCGATGATTCTTCCTTCCTCGACGCCCTCAACAGCGCCATCGACGAGCTGCGCGCTGACGGCACCCTCAAGGAGCTGAGCGAGAAATATTTCGGTCAGGATATTTCTTCCGAGAATTAACTTTTTGTTTTGATCGTCAGCGAAGCATCGGAGGTGCATCATGGTCTATCCCGTAGGCGAAACCGCAAAGCTTCCGGGAGTCGTCAGAAATATCCGGGAAGAAGATGTCCCCGAGCGCTTCCGTGCCGAACTGCGCGGTGTCCCGGAAAGCAAATAAGAATATTGACGAAGGGGGCAGATGCCATGCGGCACCTGCCCCCTTTTTGTTATAAATATCTTCCGGTAATACTCTCCGGATTTTCCTGGATCTCCTCCGGCGTGCCTGTTGCCACGACGCGGCCGCCGCTCTCGCCGCCGCCCGGCCCCATGTCGATGACATAGTCCGCGTTGCGGATGACGTCGAGGTCGTGTTCGATGACAACGACCGTTGCGCCGTTGTCCAGCAGGGCTTGGAACACCCGCAGCAGCACCTGCACGTCCAGCGGGTGGAGGCCGATGCTGGGCTCATCGAAAACGAACACCGAGTCGGTCTGGGTGCGGCCGATCTCGCTGGCCAGCTTGAGGCGCTGAGCCTCGCCGCCGGAGAGGCTGGGCGTCTCTTCGCCCAGTGTCAGGTAGCCCAGACCCAGCTGCTGCAATGTCTGCAGGCGCTGGCTCACTGTCTTCATCCCGCCGCAGAACGCAAGGGCGGAGTTGACGTCCATCTCCATCAGCTGCGGCAGGGAGACGGCCTGCTCCGCCTTGTTCATCAGCTTCACGCCGTAAGCCGCCCGCGCGTAGCGGGAACCCCGGCAGTCGGGGCAGACGATGTTCACGTCCGGCAGGAACTGCACGTCCAGACTCACCTCACCGGTGCCGTCGCAGCCGGGGCAGCGCAGACTGCCCGTGTTGTAGGAAAAATCGCTGGCCTTGAAGCCCTTTTGCCTGGCGTCCGGAGATTTGGCGCAGAGCTTCCGCAGCTCGTCGTGGATGCCCGCGTAGGTCGCCACGGTAGAGCGCACATTGATGCCGATGGGCGTCGCGTCGATGAGCTTGACGTGCGCGATGCCCTCGGCGCGGATCTCCCGGATATGTGCCGGGAGGGCGCTGCCGTTTATCTTTGCTTCCAGCGCCGGTACGAGGCTTTCCAGCACCATCGTCGTTTTGCCGGAGCCGGACACGCCCGTTACCACGGTGAGCCGCCCCTTGGGAAGGTCCAGCTCCAAAGGCTTGACCGTGTGGATGCTGCCGGTGGAGAGATGGATCCCCCCCTCTGCGAACATCTCCCCTGTCCCGGCACACCGGCGCAGCTTGTCTCAGCTTTTCCGGAGAGGAACGGCCCGATCTGGGACTCCGGCTTTGCCTCCAGATCAGCTATCGTCCCTTCGGCAATGACATGTCCACCTTTAGCTCCCGCTTCCGGCCCCATCTCGATCACCCAGTCGGCCTCTTTCAGGATCTGGGTGTCGTGGTCCACCAGAATGACCGAGTTGCCGTCGGCCACGAGGTCGTGCATCACGCCGGTCAGGCCCACGATGTTCGACGGATGCAGGCCGATGGACGGCTCATCCAGCACATAGAGCACGCCGGTGGTGCGGTTGCGGACGGCCCGGGCCAGCTGCATCCGCTGGCGCTCACCGGTGGAAAGGGTCGAGGCCGAGCGGTCAAGCGTCAGATAACCCAGACCTAAGTCCATCAGCCGCTTGGCGGTACTTTCGAATGCCTCGCAGATGCTCTCCGCCATCGGGCGCATCTCTTCCGGCAGACTGCCCGGCACGCCCTTCACCCACTCCACCAGGGCTTCCAGCGTCATCTGGCAGGCTTCGTCCAGCGAGATGCCCCGCAGCTTCGGCGCACGCGCCGCCGCTGAGAGCCGTGAGCCGTGACACTCGGGGGCAGACATCTTCCCGCAGGAACTTTTCCACCCGCTTCATGCCCTTGTCATCCTTGACCTTTGCAAGAGCATTTTCTACGGTGTAGACGGCATTGTAATAGGTAAAGTCCAGCTCGCCGGCCTGATTCGAGTTCCTGGCGTGGTAGAAGATATGCTTTTTCTCTGCCGGACCGTGGTAGACGATGTCCTTTTCCTGTTCGGTCAGGTCGCGGAACGGCACATCCGTCCTCACGCCCATCTCCCGGCAGACGTCTGTCATCAGTGACCACATCAGGCTGTTCCACGGGGCCACTGCGCCGCCGTCGATGGTCAGCGAGTCGTCCGGCACCAGCGACGCCATGTCCACCGTCCGGACGCTGCCTGTGCCGCCGCACTTCTGGCAGGCACCTTGAGAGTTGAAAGCCAGCTCCTCCGCCGACGGCGCATAGAAATGCGCACCGCACTCCGGGCAGACCAGCTCCCTGCCCGCCGCGACAGCCAGCGTCGGCGGGATGTAATGCCCGTTCGGGCAGCGGTGGCTTGCGAGGCGGGAGTACATGAGCCGCAGGCTGTTCAGCAATTCCGTGCCGGTGCCGAAGGTGCTGCGGATGCCCGGTACGCCCGGCCTCTGGTGCAGCGCCAGCGCCGCCGGGACATACAGCACCTCTTCCACCGAGGCTTTCGAAGCCTGGGTCATCCGGCGGCGGGTGTAGGTGGACAGTGCCTCCAGATACCGGCGGGAGCCTTCGGCATACAGCACCCCCAGCGCCAGCGAGGATTTGCCCGAGCCCGACACGCCCGCAATGCCCACGATCTTGTTCAGCGGGATGTCCACATCGATGTTTTTCAGGTTGTGTACCTTTGCCCCGCGCACGAGCATTTTGTCTATCATTCTGTTTTTCCTTCCCCTTTGGCCTTTTTGCGCCAGATGAATTCGATGCGGCCCGGGCCTCTGCAGGCCGCGGCTTTCCGGTATGGGACAACGACAAATCATTTTATTGGGATATGAAAGAGACGTTCTCCGCCTGCTCCGGCGCTGCCGGACGGCCCGGCTCCGCTTTCGTCAGCATCTGCTGGAACTTCCGGGCCGCCGTGTTCAGCGGGCGGTGATGGTCATAGATGAGGCAGATAGAGCGGGAGGGAATGATCTCCTGCAGATGCAGCTCGACAAGCTCGCCGCGGGCCAGAAGCTCTTTTGCCATTGGTTCCGGCACGAAGGCGAGGCCCAGCTCACTTTTCACCAGCGTGAGCATCTGGTCGGTGGTGGCGGCCTCGGTGTCGGGCCGGAGCACGGCGTCGTGGTCGAGGAAGAACTGCCGGTAGAAGTTCCGGGTCATGCTCTCATCGCTGAGAGAGATGAGCGGATAGCAGCTCAGTTCCTTCAGCGTCAGGCGCCGGCCGGCCAGTGCAGTGAAGGTCTTTCCGCCCACCAGCACCTCATAAAACGGTCTCAGTTCCACCATCTTCAGGCTCTGTTCTACTCCCGCCGGGGTGGAGATGACGGCAAAATCCACTTCTCCGTTCTTCACAGCCTGCACCGCCTGGGGCGTGGAGTGGTTCGAGATGCGCAGCCGGATGCCGGGATACTCGGTGTGGAACGTCCGCAGCTTCTCGGCCAGATAGATGTTCAGCGCCGTCTCCGTCGCGCTGATGCTGATGGAGCCGTGCTCGAGGGTGGCGCTGGCGCTCAGCTCTTCCTCCGCGTCCTGTATCTGCACTGCCGCCGAGGCGATGCGGGAGTAGAGCATCTCGCCCTCCGGCGTCAGGGTGACGCCCCGGTTGGAGCGGGTAAAGAGCACACAGTTCAGCTGGCTTTCCAGCCGGTTCATCGAGTGGGTGATGTTGGGCTGGTTGTTGCCCAGCACCCGCGCCGCTTTTCGTAAAGTTCTGATACTTCGCCACATAATAGAAAATTTTTGTAGTATTCCCAATCAACGTACATGGAAGCCTCCCCCTCTTTCATGCCAAAATCACATTTTTACTCCTCCCCCACCAGCGCCACGGCAGCATCATTGACATTCGTGCCAGTAGCGCCGGTGATGATCAGGCCGTCCACCGCTTTCAGTGCATGGTAGGCGTCGTTGTTCTGCAGGGTGTCGAACACATTCCAGCCCTTGGCGGTCAGTGCGGAGAGGGTGTCACCATCCACATAGCCGCCGGCAGCATCGGTGGGGCCGTCGGTGCCGTCACTGCCCACCGAGAACACTGCTGCATCCAGCCCGGCCAGCGCCGGAGCCGCTGCAAGGGCAAGCTCCTGATTCCGTCCGCCTAGGCCCCTGCCCGTCAGGTGGACGACCGTCTCGCCGCCTGCGATGTAGGCCAGCTTTTTTCCCTGCCCCGCGTGGGTCCGGACGATGGAGCCAAGGAAGCTGCCCGCCTCCCGGGCTTCACAGCAGAGCTGGTCGGTCAGCAGGACGGGCTCATAGCCAAGCTCCCGGCAGGCGGCAGCGGCGGCGGTGCAAAGCTCCCGCACACTGCCGGTGATCCGGGTCGTCACGTTGTCCAGCCTCTTGGGCGTTTCCTGCGCCAGAAGAGCTTTTGCCTGTTCCGAGAGCTTCAGGTGATACTTCTCCGCAATGGCAAGCGCCTGTGCGCAGGTAGAGGTGTCCGGCACCGCCGGGCCGCTGGCGATCATATCCAGCGGGTCGCCCAGAATATCGCTCAGCACGATGCTGAACACCTGGGCCGGGGCGCATGCCTGCGCGAACCGCCCGCCCTTGACGCCCGAAAGCCGTTTGCGGATGGTGTTCATCTCCACGATGTCGGCACCGCTGGCAAGAAGCTGGCCGGTGATGTCCTGCAATTCTGTGCCGGGGAGCAGCGGCTTTTCAAACAATGCACTTCCTCCGCCGGAGAGCAGAAACAGCACGGTATCCTCCGCTGTCAGCCCCTGCACCAGCTCCAATGCCTTCTCGGTGGCCGCAAAGCTGTTCTCGTCCGGCACCGGATGTCCCGCTTCATAACAATTTACTCCCAGGATCTCGCCTTTGACGTGCTCGTATTTGGTCACGACCACGCCGCCGTCCACACGGCCCAGCGCTTCCACTGCCGCGTGTGCCATCTGCCATGCAGCCTTGCCCGTTGCGACCAGCAGCACCCTGCCGCCCTTGGGCGCAAAGGCTTTCAGCGCGCGGCGGACCGCTTCGTCCGGCAGGACGGCGTTCAGGCTGGATGCGATGATGGCATCGGCATCCTTTCGCAGAGTCAGATTCATGAAACAGACCTCCTTGTGGGGTATGATCTACAGCAGACCGGCTTCGGGCATGGTTTTTCCAAAGCCCCGCCTGGCCGGGCCGTCCGGAATCATTATACAGCAAGACCGGCGTTTCGGGAATACTTTCGGCAATGGTTTTGAAATTGCTGTACAGCTCAATATCACGGACTGCACCTTTCTTAGTTGGGTCTTGTATCTGATTTTTATACTCGCTCTCTACGAAATACCAGGATCTTGTTTACAAACATCCCCCATGCAGCCGCCGGATCACCTTAAATGCGACCTCATGTTCTGTTGTCAGCGGTTTTTTCAAAGCGAAGAAAACAACGCCGCTGGTCGGACAGGTGATCTCTGCCTCCACCTCCGCAGTAAACGGGTCAAGGATCACGCCCATTTTCTGACCATACTCCGCTTCCTGTCCCGGCTCCACGAAGCGGCAGAAGATCCCGCCCGCCGGGGTAAGCACATTTGCCATCTCGTTTTCCTGCACGACGGTGGACAGGTACCCGCTGTGGCAGTGGTATCGCAGTAAACCGACCCGGCTGAGATACCGCAGCACGGCAGCCACCATGGCACAGGCCTTTTCTCCCTCTTCAAAGCGAAATCCTCTGATTTTGAACTTCTGGCGGTAGGGCGTTTCCAATTCATAAAGCGTTTCTTCTCCTCCTGTCAGGATGCGGGCCAGCAGACTGCCCGGATAGACCACGGGATATTCCCGCAGGGTAAAAAGCTGACCGTCTGCCGGAGCCATCAACGTCTGCCGTGCTTTCTTATGATAAGGTCCCGGACGTTTTTCGAATGATCCTGTTTGCTGCAATAGAGGTGTTCCTTTCTTGGCAAGTATGGTATACTTATTTTGACCAATAAGACCCAATTTGGAGGCAGCATCAGAAATGACAGAACGAGAGAAAATGATAAATGGCGCGCTATACGATCCATCCGATCCGGAACTGGAGCAATTACGCTTGAATGCACGCAAATTGGCAAGAAAGTACAACCGGACGGATGAGGACCAACCGGAAGAACAAGCCGAAATTCTGCGAAAATTATTGCCTGCAACAAAGCAGTTTCCGTATTTGCAGGCACCGGTCTACTTTGATTATGGCTGCAATACGTACTTTGGAAAGTACAGCTTTGTCAACTTTAATTTCACCTGCTTGGATGTATGTGAAGTCCATATCGGGGACAATGTGATGATCGGGCCAAATGTCACATTGGCAACTCCCATGCATCCGCTTTTGCCGGAAGAACGGAATATCCAAAAGCGAGAAGATGGAAGCATTTATAATCTGGAATATGCCAAACCCATCACCATAAAGGATAATTGCTGGTTGGCATCCAACGTAGTGGTTTGTGGCGGCGTTACCATCGGAGAAGGCTGTGTGATCGGAGCAGGAAGTGTTGTGACAAGAGACATCCCACCCTATAGTTTGGCTGCCGGAAATCCCTGCCGGGTCATCCGCCAGATAACCGAGAAGGACCATATGGAAGCTGCAGCTTGCCGGGAATAAGGCAAACGATCCCCCAGGAAAACGCTCCGGCTGCAAAGCAGAGCGCATAGAACCAATACAAAAACACAGCCCCGTTCTGGTGAAGTGATATGCTACCCCTGGAGTAGACAGAGTAAAAACAAAACTCTGAATACTCTGGGGGTATTTTCATGTCAAAGACGGCGAAGATGCCCTGAAAGACCGGCGAGGACGGCACAAGAAGGATTATAAAACCGCAGACGGAAGAAGAACGGTCACGGATCTGCTGCCTGCAATACGCAGGCACAATACCCCGGTTCCGGCTGGTAGCAATGGATCGTAAGGTATTCGTCCACCTCAGGGCTGTAATCGTGAAGGATGTGCTTTGTTCCGTTCAACGCCACATCTTTAATGCCTAAAGTTCAGAAGCCGTTGACTTTCGGGCATTTCCTGTGTATTCTGTAACATAGAAGGTTAAATGGTTTTTCACAAGATGCATAAAGCACATCCTCTTCCTGCGTATCTATAAGCCTGACTGGAATGCCCTGAGCGGCTGGCAGCCGCCCACGGTCTATGTAAAATAAACCCAGATATAAAGGAGGCAACCCACCATGAAGATGACCCGCAGAAACTTTCTTTCCACTTCAGCGGTTGCGGCGTTCGCCTGCGGCGCATCCCTGACCGCGCACGCAGCAGGCAGTACCGATGAAAACAGTCTGAACTTTATCACAGACATTTTCAAGGACTCTCCCCAACCGGGCGAGATCGAAGAGGCAACGGCGATCACGGCAGAAAAGAACGCCGAAT
>ENA-OQKC01000490-OQKC01000490.1-human-gut-metagenome-genome-assembly--contig:-NODE-490-length-16664-cov-2.418818_pt1 | contig 16664 bp, 16 predicted proteins | sample MGYA00242774_ERZ504790 | MGnify/ENA primary metagenome ERZ504790 (study PRJEB26092, sample SAMD00036419) | human gut metagenome | host: Homo sapiens | study: EMG produced TPA metagenomics assembly of...
ACAACTTCTCCATCCGGGGCACTTAATCCCATACCTCTGATTTAAATTTGTGGAGTTTATTTCGTAAATGCAAAGTACCTTGTCTTCTATTAAACTCCTCGAGCATCTTTTTGAGAATACATTTTTATCGCATCTGACGACAATGGCGCATAAATTGTTTCAGCGGAATTTTTTGACTTTGCGTAGGTTAAAATATATTCATGTGTTTTACTTGCAAATTTGGGTCGGATTCCTCCCGCAGTCGAACAATTCCAAATAAAACAGTTCACTAAATTAGCCTCACCGAATATTTCATCGCAACATTTCCGCAAATTATCAAATTCATTATCATCAATACTTATGACAACAATGCCATCCTCTGCCAGCAAATCCTTTGCCAATTTCAACCGCGGATAAATCATATTGAGCCAATCCGTATGAAAGCGGCCGTTGCTTTCGGTGTTTGTCACCATGCGGTTGCCTTCTTCGTCATACTGGCCGCTGTTGCCCATGTAGTCCTCGGTGCGTTGTGCAAAGTCATCCTCATAGACAAAGTCATTGCCTGTATTATATGGAGGGTCAATGTAGATCATCCTGACTTTGCCCAGATAGGTTTCCTGCAAGAGCTTCAGCACTTCCAAATTATCGCCCTCAATATAGAGGTTCTCGCTGTCAAAACCGCCGGGTGTGCCATCCTTGCCAAAACTGTCGGCCACCACCGGACGCAGCGTTGCCGTGATGGGCGCATTTGCCGCCAACATTGCCTTTTTCTTGTCCGGCCATGTAAATTGGTAGCGCTCTTCCCGGCCCTCCACGATGGAGTCGGAAAGCTCCTGCCGCAGAGCGTCAAAATCAATGGCGTGTTCTACCTTGCCGTCACGTTTTACCTCGGTAATTGCATTGGGGAACAGCTTGCCAATCAGCTCAATGTTGCGCTGTACACCGTCAAGGCTGTGCATTTTTAGAGTTTCCATTTTATTCTCCTAATCTCATAAACACACAAATATTCGTTTTATTTCCACTGTACTCTCTCAATAGATGCTCCTAATTCGTATTGCATCTTCAATCCAATCTTCGAGATTATTACGAATATCGTTATAAGCATTCCACGGATTCGGATCATAACATGGAACAATATCAGCAAAATTTTTTCCATTAAGCTCGAATTGAGCAAACGGATTAGCCCCCTTCCTACAAATACCCATGCGCGGGTCACGGATGTTATGTATATAAATTCCGAGTAATCCCTTTCCATCTGCCCATGCTTTTCTTATCTCATATTGAACCCACGGTCTGGAAGCTGTTTCTGTTCCAATCAAAACAACGACGCAGGAACGATATTTCATGTTGTTATCTATCCATTTTTCGATTTCTCTGTCACCAGAACGTTTAATTTTCTCCCATTCGTTTGGTGAAACTGGAGAATTATCCTCAAGCATACCAATATTTCTGATTTGCTGAACTCGCATCACATCGTTCGCATAATGGAAGCTATAAAAAATCTGTCGCTTTTCCATATTAAATCACTCCTGCATATTTCAACGATACAATTACCACTCCAATGGCAATAATGGGAGCATAGAACATCCAGATGCTTGGAGACTGCAAGCATTTAAGCCATGTTGCATTTGCATCATAAAGCTCCGTATTTGAACATCTCGAATCCAAAGAAAAATCCGGAACAATTTTTTCTTTCCGTACCTTTTCGTACAGAATCCGATACTGCTTTTCTAATTTGAGATAGTATGTATCCATCATCAGAAAGCAGATTACTGGAAGAAACGCAATCAATAATATCCATGCGCTCACCTCTGTAAAGGAAATCGCTGCTATCCCTGTCACAATAGTTGCTGCAAATCCTTTGTAAATTGCTGCTGATGTTGACATACGATCAATGACACCCTGTATCATCTGAAGATGCACGACCTTGTCTTCATGCCTTGTTTTTTCATTTACTTCCAGCTCAGTTTCAGTATCCATTATTTCATTCCTCAATGATTATTCAGCCAGTCTCTAAGAGGATTTATTGTACGATTTCCCTTTTCGTCTTCAGTCACAACATAATAGCCCCTTTGTACTGGGGTTCTATCTCTATAAAATTCCGTTCCGTCATAATAAGCGATATATGGATATATCTGCATGTACTCATTTCCCTTATAGGAAGAATCATCATATCCTTTCCGTTTTAATGGTAATATGGCGATATCTTCACTGCTAAACTCCTGAGAATCTCCATATCCAAGTTCCCAATTGCACCATTTTGATTCCACTGCTCCATCCGTTGCAAGAAGAATAAATTTATCGCATTGACGAATGCGCTCTTTTATTTTTGATGCTGTCACACCAGAAGTCACACTTGGCATAGAAGAATCTTTGCTGTCAATGTAAGCTTTGACATTGTAGTTCTTCTCCAAAAAACCAATGAGGCCGCTTAAATCCTCAAGATCATCGTGTTTATGTGAAATAAAAACTGTCGTTTTTCCAAAATATGATTTGTAAAGGTTAGCAACCTCCATAGATGCAGAATCCAATCTTACCCCTTCTCTATAATTTGAGAATTGACCGCTTTCTAAAATTCGCTTCATTTTTATTTTCCCCTTTCCCGTTCATCTTTCATGGCATTCAGCATTTGCACCATCTCAAATTTCTTCTTCGGTTGCTTTTCCTTACGGATTTTAGCTTCCAGTGCCACAATCTGTTTTTCCAGCTGCTCTCGCTGCTTCTGCTGCTCCACACCGTCTTTCAGGGACGCACTTTCTCCTGTGCCAAGCGCATCACCTGCGATCTGACGGACAAAGTTCTCGTATACGGCATCCAGCGTAAGCCCTTCCAGATGCACCGGCAGGTCGTCCTCGTCCAGCCAGTCCGTAGAATAATAGCGGTCTACCCTAAAGGCCGTCTTGCCCGCCGCAGCCTCCTTGTAGCCGATGACAGCACGATACTTGCCCTCGTATTCCAGCAAAAAGAGGATGTGATACGGAATTTCCCGGTCGATCTGGCGCAGCACACTCTCGTCCAACTCCGGGGCAGACAGCCGCACCTCGACCACCTCGATCTCCGTCACCTGCCCGCCAGCAGCCAGATTCAGGGTGGTAGTCGCAATCTTATTGCGCCAGTAGATGATCCTGATCTGCTCGACAAAGGCTCTCTTCATAGCCGGGGTAACGGCAATGTTCTCATAGAACTTCTGCTTCGGGATACGTTTATTGAACTCAGTAGATAATGGAAAGTCAAGCACGTTTTTCACCTCTATGCGTTCATTTCACAACAAGAAAGCAAATCAACTCAAAATCATCCAGTCCGGACACCGTGACTGAGCAATGCCGTTGTTCCGCCCGCAGAGAACAGGCTGTCGATGTCGTTTTCTTCTTTGACATTAATGATCGAATCAATGGCTTCACTCAGCAATTCGGACATTTCTGTCCATGTCCTTTCCGTCGTCTGTTTCTCGATTGAAGCGTTTCGTACACCTCTTTGATTGGCTCAGACTTTCCACGGCACAGCAGCCGGATATCGTCCAGCATCTTTTTGGGGTTCAGATAGTCGCAGACGATCTGCCCATCCATTCCGATGTAGACCATGTAGAACGGATGGATACGGTTGCGATTATCCGCATTGACGCTGTTATTGATGTTTTTCAGAACGAAAATCACGCCCTCCGGCAGTTCATCCGTAGCCGGAACCACCGCATGAAGTCCACGAGGCTTCTTGTCCAAATCACCGTTGTGCTTGATGTAATCCAGTAGGTCGAGCCGGAACTCGTTCAGTCCCAGATCCATAATAGAGATACCGTCCGACATATCTTCGATGTCAACGACCTCTTCCTGCAAGCGTTTCAGCTGTGCTTTGCGGTACTCCAAATCGCCCTTTTCTTCGGGGTTGATAAGGTCATCATCGCCGGTGGAGGTCATAACGGTGATTTTCATGCGGGTCTCCACCCTGGATTTCAGGTTGATGTAATCGTCCAGCGTCAGATCAGGCCAGAAGTTCACAAGCTGGATGTACTGGTTTCTGCTGCCGATACGGTCGATTCGTCCAAAACGCTGGATGATGCGTACCGGGTTCCAGTGAATGTCATAGTTGATCAGATAATCGCAGTCCTGCAAGTTCTGGCCTTCGGAAATGCAGTCTGTCGCAATCAGCACATCAATCTCCGTGGTACTACCGGGCATCAGAACATCCCGGTCTTTGGAGATGGGAGAAAACAGGTCAGTACATTGTTGAGTGTTGCCTTGAAGCCCTTGATCGTGGTTCGCCCATCAATCGATCCGGTAATGACAGCGGTATCTAGCCCATACATCTGCTTTACGAATGTACTCACATTGTCAAAGAGGTACTCTGCAGTATCCGAAAATGCAGAAAAAATCAGCACTTTCTTGTTGCCGGCATTGATCGGATGCTCAATTTTTTCGGACAGCAGCTGGAACAGTTCTTGTAGCTTTGTGTCGTGCTGCGGTGTGATATCTGCCACCATAAAGGTCAACAGCTCCAGAATTTCTGCATCTTTCCGAAGTTCATCACGCCAACTCTTCCAATCCATATCCGCAAGATCGATTTTGACTTTTTTGCCGACGGTGAAAAAGTCAGTGTTTTCATCGTCCATGTCAAAATCGTCTCCGGCCATGTCGTACATATCCAACTCGGCGTGGCCGGAGCGTTCAAACTGGTCAATGGACTGAATCGTACCATCAATCAGTTTCTTGATGCGCATCAGGGTCAGCTGGAACGAATGTACAGAACTTTCCAGCCGTTTCAGCAGGTTAATACTCATCAGCCTGCAAATGCCCTGCTCGCGACCTCTCTGGGTCAGATTCTCGCCCTTATTGTGCGTCAGCTCCTGATATTTCTGGATCTTACTTGCGAAGATATAGTTGGAGGGCATATAGACGCACAAGCTCAACTGTATCAGCTGCTCGTAAATCTCATTGTAGTTGATGGCATTATTCAGGTCTGTCAGGCATGGCCGAACAGAGATCGGCTTCAACCGCTCCGGGAACTTTCCGATAGCGTTGGTGTTGTAGTACTTCTCGATATGCTTCCGAGAACGTGCGATGGTCACACTGTCCAGCAGCTCAAAGAAGTCGAAATCCAATGTCCGCAGCAGCGCATCCGTGGTTCTCTCTTCTGGTTTCAGCTTGCTCCATGCGTTAAAAGCTTTCTGCGCCTGTTTGAAGATGTCCTCAATGCTCTTTGAGGTGTTCAGTCTCTCATCCAAATACTCGGAGTTGCCCTCATAGGCAAGGGCCAGCTGATTTTTCAAATCCACAAAGCGGTTGTTGACAGGCGTTGCCGAAAGCATCAGCACCTTGGTCTTGACTCCGGCACGAATCACCTTGTCCATCAGACGCTGGTAGCGGTTGTCCTGCGTCTTGCTGTGCGTACCGATGCCGTTGCGAAAGTTGTGGGATTCATCAATGACGACCAGATCGTAGTTGCCCCAGTTCAGGCGATCCAGATCGAGGCCATTCGATTTTCCGCCACTTCTGGACAGGTCTGTGTGGAACAGGACATCATAGTTCAGCCGATCCGATGCAATCGGGTTGTTCACATAGTTGTCCTTGTAGGTATTCCAGTTCTCTGCCAGCTTTTTGGGGCACAGCACAAGAACCGACTTGTTTCGATTCTCATAATACTTTACGACAGCCAGTGCGGTAAATGTCTTGCCAAGACCAACACTGTCCGCAAGGATGCAGCCGTTGTACTTTTCCAGTTTATTGATGATGGCAAGCACCGCATCCTTCTGGAAGTCGTACAGCAGACTCCAGATTTTGCTCTGCTTAAAGCCGGTTGCCTCATTCGGCAGTTCATCTTCTGAGATGTCGTCCAAAAACTCGCTGAATACATGATACAGCGTCATAAAATAGATGAACTCCGGGGAATTTTCAGCATAAGCCGTGCTGATATTCTCCAGAACTACATCTGTGACATCCTGCATTTTGTCCCGGTCGTTCCAAAGAGTATCAAACAGCTTCATGTACTGCTGCGCAAACGGAGCCTCCATGCAGTTGACCATGTTGTAGCTGTTATTTCCACGCTCACAGCCAATATCGACCGTTGTAAAGCCGCCAATCGGCATATAGGCGGTCTGTGCTGCGCCGGAATCCACGGTCATAAAGCCAGCCATGTTTTCGCCGGTAGTGTTCGATTTGAACGTTGCCTTTTTTCTGATCCAGTCTGCGCATTCCTTTGCAATGGCTCTCTGGGTCATCTCATTGCGCAGTTTGATTTCAAACTCTGTACCGTAAAGGCTCGTTTCACGGGAAATGCGGGGAATATAGAACTCCCGCTTCTGCTTTTCAGCCTTTTCTTTCACAAAAGTGGGCGATGTAAAGATAAATTCAAACTCATCTATGGTTTCCAGCTGCTTCTTCAGCTCTTTATACGCATACATCGAAAAGCAGGCTGCCGCAATAGACACCCTGCTGCCTTTTTTGATTTCCACCCGCAGATCATCTCGAACGGTATTGGTGATGTTATCCAGAATTTTCATATCATCCACCGGTTTTATGCTTATCCGTATTTTTTATAGTCTTGACTATGAAGGCGCTCTTACAAAACTCTATTTCTATTATATCACCCACTTTTTCCCCTGTAAACGAAAAAGCTGACGGTGTGTAGTGTGCAGCATCCATCAGCTTTTCGTGATACAAAAATCGGCACTCGCTTTTCCAGCGGGTGCCGATTCTGTTACCCTATAGTGCGCTTTGATTTTTGGCGTAAGTGGCGTAAGTTTGGCGTAAATCCGTTTTTGCACGCTCCAAAAATCAAGTGTTCATGCGGGTTTTTGGCAGTTATTAGTACATGCCGCCCATACCGCCCATGTCACCGCCAGCGGCAGCAGGAGCAGCCGGGGGTTCGGGCAGATCGGCCACGAGGCTCTCGGTGGTCAGCACCATCTCAGCGACGGATGCTGCGTTCTCCAGAGCGGAGCGGGTGACCTTGGTCGGGTCAACGATACCGGCGGCGATCATATCCTCGACGTAGACTTCATTCTGAGCGTCGAAGCCGTAGTTGGGCTTGTTGGCAGAGATGATCTTGTCGATGATGACGCTGCCCTCGAGGCCGGCGTTCTTGGCGATCTGGCGCAGAGGAGCTTCCAGAGCCTTCAGGACGATCTTAGCGCCGGTGCGCTCGTCGCCTTCCAGCGTATCGCACAGCTCACGGACAGCAGGGATGGCGTTGATGGGAGCAGTGCCGCCGCCAGCAACGACGCCTTCCTGAACAGCAGCCTTGGTTGCGTTCAGAGCATCCTCGATGCGGAGCTTCTTGTCCTTCATCTCGACCTCAGTAGCAGCGCCGACCTTGATGACAGCCACGCCGCCAGCCAGCTTTGCCAGACGCTCCTGCAGCTTCTCGCGGTCGAAGTCGCTGGTAGCGGCCTCGATCTGGTTGCGGATCTGACCGATGCGGGATGCGATAGCGTCCTTGTCGCCGGCGCCGCCCACGATGGTGGTGTTCTCCTTGGTGACCTTGACCTGACGGGCATGACCCAGCATGTCAACGGTAGCATCCTTCAGCTCGTAGCCGAGGTCAGCAGAGACGACGGTGCCGCCGGTCAGGGTAGCAATATCCTGCAGCATCTCCTTGCGGCGGTCGCCGAAGCCGGGAGCCTTGACAGCCACGACGTTCAGGGTGCCGCGCAGGCGGTTGACGATGAGGGTGGACAGAGCCTCGCCCTCAATGTCCTCGGCCACGATGAGCAGCTTCATGCCATTCTGCATGACCTGCTCCAGCAGAGGAACGAGGTCCTGAATGACGCTGATCTTCTTATCGGTGATGAGGATGGCGGCGTTGTCCAGAACAGCCTCCATCTTGTCGGTATCGGTGACCATATAGGGGGTCAGGTAGCCGCGGTCGAACTGCATACCTTCGACGATCTCGTTGTAGGTCTCGGCAGTGGTCTTGTTCTCCTCGATGGTGATGACGCCGTCGGAAGTGACCTTCTCCATGGCCTCGGCGATGAGACGGCCGATCTCGGGGTCGCCTGCAGAGATGGTGCCGACGCGGGCGATGTCGTTGGAGTCCTTGACCTTCTGGCTGTGTGCCTTGATGGTCTCGACGGCCTTAGCGACAGCCTTGGTCATGCCGCGGCGGATGTCCATCGGGTTTGCACCGGCAGTGACATTCTTCATGCCCTCGGTGACCATAGCCTGTGCCAGAACGGTCGCGGTGGTGGTGCCGTCGCCTGCGGCGTCGTTGGTCTTGGTAGCGACCTCACGCACCAGCTGTGCGCCCATGTTCTCGAACTCGTCCTTCAGCTCGATCTCTTTTGCGATGGTCACACCGTCGTTGGTGATGACGGGGGCGCCGAACTTCTTGCTCAGCACCACGTTGCGGCCCTTGGGGCCGAGGGTGATCTTAACAGTATCTGCCAGAGTGTCGATACCGGCACACAGTGCCTTGCGGGCTTCCTCGCCCTGCTTGATCTGCTTAGCCATATTTTATCGCTCCTTCGTAAAAGCTTGATTATCCAGTGTGAGGGAAAGACGCTTACTCCACGATGGCCAGAATGTCGGCCTGACGCACGATGGTGCATTCTTCGCCGTCCACCTTGACCTCGGTGCCGGAGTACTTGCTGGTGAGCACCTTGTCGCCCACCTTGACAGTCATCTTGACTTCCTTGCCGTCCACGACACCGCCGGGGCCAACGGCCACGACCTGTGCCACCTGGGGCTTCTCTTTCGCGCTGCCGGTCAGGATGAGGCCGCCCTTGGTGGTCTCCTCGACCTCAACAGTCTTGATAACAACACGGTCTGCAAGAGGAATGATCTTCATCGTTCTTGCCCTCCTATTATAAATATAAAAGATAAACTGTTTTATGTCCCGGGGGCTGCGCCCTTCCGGTTATTTAGCACTCTTTTTCCTTGAGTGCTAAGTGTATTGTACTCATCTTGGAGTCAAAAATCAAGGGGTTTTGCAAATTTCTTTGTTAAGTTTTTATGTCCTTTCCATGAGCCTGTCGAGTGTATGCTCTTTTTGCCCTCGCCATGTACGAACAATCTACGCTCCATCTACCTTTCAGATAACAAAAAAACGCACCCGTCATAAGACCCGTGCGTTAAACTATATGAGGATCATCTCTCTATTTGGGCAATTCCGGTCCACCTTCATATTTTCGCTCCGAAACACAGTGCAGTCAAAATACTTGACTTCGTCAAGCAACAGTGCTATAATGCTTTCCATTCAAACGGAGAAGGAGTTGACGAAATGGAGCCATCCACAGTATCTTCCTGCATTCTGACCCTGCACAGAGAGTTTGCCGCTTACACGACCCAGCGGTTACAGGAACTGGGTCTGAGCTTCGGGCTGATATATTTTGTCATTTATGTAGGAAAGCATCCGGATTGTACGCCTTCGGAACTGACCAAAGCTCTTCATCTGGATTGGGGCCACTCCCAGCGCAGCCTGAACAAGCTGGCCGAAGACGGCTTTCTGACGAAAGAAAAGAATGGGCGCAGCTACCACCTGAAGCTGACCCAGAGGGGTGAAAACGCCTTTGTGGTCTGTCATCAGGTCTTTATCGGCTGGGATGCGCAGAGTCTGGGCGGACTGACAGCGCAGGAGCGGCAGCAGCTGCTGACATTACTGCAAAAAGCAGTGCAAAAGAAAGTGTGCAAATGATGTACGAAACGATCTTGAGTCCGATCCATTATGGTGGGATGCAGCTGAAAAACCGCATCATCTTTGCGCCGACAACATTCGGGCTGTCGGATGAAGAATACCTCGCAAAGCTCCGTGCCATTGCACAGGGCGGCTGTGCCATGATCATCGTGGGCGATGTCCCGGTGGGCAAAAGCAGATTTGAAAAATCTCTGTTTGACGCCAAAGGCTTTGCATTCTACCAGCAGGTCGTGAAAATCGCCCATGATGCGGATTGCAAAGTCTGTGCCCAGCTGCACCAGAGCGATTCCAACCTGCTGGCGATGTTCAAATACATTCCCGGTCTGCTGCTGAAGAAGATCACCCCGGATCAGCTGCGGGAAAAATTGAATGCAGAAGTGGCACCGTACATTACCAATATGTCTCAGCGGAAGATCCGGACCATCATCAGCGGGTTTGGAAAAGCGGCGGTGCTGGCAAAACAGGCCGGCTTTGATATGGTTCAGGTGCATGGCGACCGGATGTGCGGCAGCTTCAGTTCGGCTATCTTCAACCACCGCACCGACGAATACGGCGGCAGCGCAGAAAACCGCGTCCGTTTTGCGGCGGAAGCGGTCTCGGCAGTCCATGCGGCGGTTCCGGGGATGCCCATTGATTACAAGCTGGCCGTCCGGCAGGAAAACCCGCACTTTGGCAATGCCGGTGTGGTGGAAGAAGAACTGCCTATTTTCGTGCCGCTGCTGGAGCAGGCGGGTGTTACCAGCTTCCATGTAACGCTGGCAAACCATTCGGCGTTGGAAAACACGATTCCACCTGCAAACCACCCATACTTTGGTCATCCCGGTTGTTTCCTCAAATTCTGCGATGAGGTGCGGCAGTACACCGACCTGCCCATCTGTGGTGTCGGTAGCCTGAACGACCCGGATCTTGTGGAGCAGCAGCTCGCCAGCGGACGCATCCAGTGCGCCGCCATGAGCCGCCAGCTTCTGGCAGACCCGGATTGGGTGAACAAGCTGAAAAACGGGCAGGCGGAACAGATCCACCGCTGTCTCCGTTGCAACAAGAAGTGTCTGGGCGGGCTGATGGCACATCAGGGAACTCGCTGTGTTTATGATGCTTTGCAAGAAAAAGAAGCAAAAAACGCATAAACCCACCCGGCAAAAAATCACGATATACTTAACAAAAAGACATTCACAAAGGAGAAGCTATGAGTTACGCGATCGTATACAGCAGCAAAACAGGCAACACAAAAATCTTGGCAGATACGCTGCACGACTGCCTGCCGCAGGAAGGCTGCGATTATTTCGGCATCCCGGATCCTGCCGCCATGGAAGCGGACACCCTTTATGTGGGCTTCTGGACGGACAAGGGACAAGCCGATGAAAGCACTTCGGACTTTTTGAAGCAGCTGCACGGCAAAAACATCTTTCTCTTTGGCACTGCCGGCTTCGGCGGCAGCAAAGAATACTTTGATAAGATCTTGAAAAAGGCGGAGCATTCGCTGGACAAGAGCAACACTGTTTTCGGCCGCTATATGTGTCAGGGCAAAATGCCGATGTCGGTACGCCAGCGGTATGAGAACATGAAAAAACAGCCGATCCATCTGCCCAATCTGGATGCCATGATCGAGAATTTTGACAAGGCTCTTTCTCACCCGGATGCGGATGACCTGGAGCAGCTGAAACAGGCTGTAAGATAACGGAAAAGGCGGCGGCTTCCCTTGACAAGGAAAGCCGCCGCCTTTGTTGATCCTCCGATGAGCCCCTGAAGAAGCGTGCAGGGCGCTTCTCATCCTTTCATTTTACACGCTGGCCCTCTGGGCCATGAACCGCTCATAGGCCGGTTTGGGCAGCAGGACGCGCCCGGCCAGCGGCTTGAGCTGGGCAGTGATGGCGTCGCAGGGAGCGCACTCGCCGTCGGCGGTCGCCACGATAGGGCCGCGTCCGTCTGCCGGGCGCAGGGAGACGCACTTTGCCCGGCGGTAGATGAAGTAGGGCTTCGCCTGTTCCGTCAGCTCACCGTTCCGAAAGTGCCTGCCGCTCTTGTACATCCCCAGCAGGCGGGCGATCGTCAGGCGGCTCACCCTGCGGATGATGAAAACGTCCAGCCAGCCGTCGTCGGGCTGAGCCTCGGGGGCTGCATAAAAACCGCCTCCATAGGTGCGGCCATTGCAGACAGCACACATCAGGCAGTCCACCGTCAGCTCCTCGCCGTCGATGGTAAAGGTCACGTTCCGGCCGATGTGGCCGCAGAGCTGCTTGACGATGGAGAGTGCATAGGCCATCTCGCCGCCGCAGAACGGGATGCGCCGGAACTGCGGGATGCCGTAAGCCACCTGTGCATCGAGCCCGGCGGCGCAGATGGTCGCCGAAAGGCCGAGGTCGGTCTGCATCAGATCAATGTCCACCTCGCCGCCCGCCAGCTGGGCGTCGAGGTCATTGAACTCTTCCCGCGTGCCGTAGGTGCGCAGAAAATCGTTGCCGCTGCCAAAGGGCAGACACCCCACCGCCGCGAGGCTGCACCCCTGCGCCCCTGTCAGCGCTTCGTTGAAGGTGCCGTCGCCGCCCGCTGTCCAGATGCGCACCGGCTCACCGTCGGCCTGCGCGGTGTGCGCCGCCTCAGCGGCCAGCTACCCGGGCATGGCCCGCGTACTGGGTCACAACGACCTTCCTTTTTCCGGCGGGATGCCCGCCCGCTGGGCTGCGGCCCGGATGGCCGGGGCCAGCTCGGCAGTGCAGTCCCGCTTGCCTGCGGTGGGGTTGAGCAAAAACAGATAGCGCATTCGGCTTCCTCCTCTGGTGATTCCTGCCCTCTATCATAGCGGAAAACCAGAGCAGATGCAAGAGCTTTTCAGCCGACACCCGCCGTCTGCGTCTCCTGCACCACGATCGTGCCGTCCTCGGCGCAGTCTGCCGTCCAGTGCTGTCCGAGGCTCACACTGCCGGAGGCGATCTGGTCGGCAAAGGCCTGCTCCACGGCCCGGTCTACCTGTCGGCGCAGCTCTCGCGCGCCATAGGGCGAATGTGCTTTTGCCGCCAGCGCCGGGCCGACCCGGGCCGTGTGGGTCAGCTGGTAGCCGCTGCGGGCAGCACGCTCTTCCAGCTGGCCCAGCAGCTTTTCGGCGATGGAGCAGAGGCTCTGCTCCTCCAGCGGGCGGAAGACGATGAGCTCATCCAGACGGCCCACCAGCTCCGGCCGGAACCACTTTTTCGCCTCGGCAACGGCGGCCTCCGACTGCTTTTCAAAGGCGGCTTCGCTTCCCGCCCCGAAGCCCAGCGGTGCGCTCTGCCCGGCGAGGAATCGTGCGCCGAGGTTAGAGGTCAGCAGGACGATGGTATTGCGGAAATCCGCCTTGCGGCCCATGGAGTCGGTCAGCTGGCCGTCCTCGAGCATCTGCAGGAGCACATTCTGAATATCCGGGTGCGCCTTTTCGATTTCGTCAAAGAGCACCACGCTGTAGGGGCGGCGGCGGACGGCCTCCGTGAGCTGACCGCCCTCGTCGTGGCCCAGATAGCCCGGAGGCGCACCCAGCAGACGCGCCACGGTGTGCTGCTCCTGATACTCCGACATATCGAACTTGAGCAGGGCCTTCTCGCTGCCGAACCAGCTCTCTGCCAGCGCCTTTGCCAGCGCGGTCTTGCCGACGCCGGTCGGCCCGAGGAAGAGCATCGCGCCGATCGGCCGGCCCGGCTCTCCCAGCCCGGTGCGGCTGCGCCGGATAGCCCCGGCCACGGCGGCAACAGCCCTGCTCTGGCCCACGACTTCGGCGTTCAGGCGCTCTTCGAGGCGGGCCAGACGTTCCCGCTCCTTTTCGCCCACCCGTTCTGCCGGGACGCCGCTGGCCTGCGCCACCACCCGGGCAATTTCCTTCCGGCTGAGGACGGGGTCTTTCTCCCCTTCCCGCTCGGCCCGGATGCGCACCGCCGCACAGGCTTCGTCCACGAGGTCGATGGCCTTATCCGGCAGACAGCGCCCCGGCAGATACCGCACCGAGAGCTCCACGGCCTCCCGCAGGGCTTCGTTGGGCAGGCGGACGCCGTGATACCGCTCGTAGCGGGGTGCCAGACCTTCCAGTATATCCACGGCCTGCTTCGGCGTGGGCTCTTCGATTTGGACGCGGCCAAATCGGCGCTCGAGGGCGGCGTCCTTCTGGATGTGGGTGCGGAACTCCTGATTCGTCGTCGCGCCGATGAGCTGCAGTTCGCCCCGGGCCAGCACCGGCTTTAAGATACTGGCTGCGTCGATGGCCCCCTCTGCCGCACCGGCGCCGACGATGGTGTGGAACTCATCCACGAAGAGGATGGCGCTGCCGTCCCGGACGAGTTCTTCCAGCAGGTTCTTGAACCGCTCTTCAAAGTCGCCGCGATACTTCGTACCAGCCACGAGGCTGGCCATGTCCAGCGCCAGCAGACGCCGCCCCTGGAGCATCCGGGGTACCTGCTTGTCGGCGATGCGCTGGGCAAGCCCTTCGGCCAGCGCGGTCTTGCCCACGCCCGGTTCCCCCACAAGGCAGGGGTTGTTCTTCTGGCGGCGGCATAAGATCTCTACCATCCGGTCCAGCTCTTTCTCCCGGCAGAACACCGGGTCCAGCTCGCCGTCCGCCGCCCGGCGGGTCAAATCGCGGCAGTATTTGTCGCTGGCCCGGCTCCCCCGCGGCAGCGACGACGCCGAGCGCGGCTGGATCGGCAGGATGAACTGCCCTGAAAGCTGGCGGCACTCCCGCACCGCCTCGGTGAGCTGGACACCCATGGATGCCAGCATAACGCCCGCGGCGCAGTCGGTGTCTTCCAGCATGGCGCAGAGCAGATGCTCCGGCTCGGCCCGGCTCAGGTGGGCGTTCTGCGCCCCGATGATGGCGTAGTCCATCGCCCGGCGCAGGTCCGCCGCCATATCGCCCCGGGCAAGCCTGGTGACCGAACCATCCCGCCCGGCGGACAGCTGACGCCGCACTTCCAGCTCCGAGATGTTCTTCCCGGCCAGAAAGCGGGCCGCCGGGCCGCCGTCCGCTTGCAGCATCGCCCACAGCAGGTGGCCGGTGTCTGCCTTTTTGCAGCCCAGTCCTCCGGCCAGCTCCACCGCCTTATCCAGCAGCTGCCCCGCCTCCCGGGAGAAGCCCTTATACCGTCCTTTGCCGAATGCGTCCCAAATGCTCATTTGCCTGGCTCCTATCTTCCGTATTGCCCTGTTGCATACCCTGTTGCATCAAGAAACAGTATAGCCCCGGCAGGCGAGAAAAAATCAGAGCTTTGTGTCGCACCGGCCCAAAAATGCGCCGAGAGATAAAACAAAAAAGCCATCTGAACGAATCAGATGGCTTTCTGGTTGGGGATGAGAGAATCGAACTCCCACAAGTAGAGTCAGAGTCTACCGCACTACCACTATGCAAATCCCCAATATCCTGTTGTGTTTCGCGGCATTGAGCCGGTCAACGTGTGCTATTATAGCCGCCTCCGGGCGCTTTGTCAAGCGGATTTTTGAAAAAAGTTGTACTTTTTCAGAAATCCGCGAAAATCCGTCAAGTTTATTTTCAATGTCCGAAGTTCCCTCTTCCAGATAGATAGCGACGTCTTCGATTTTGCAGTCTAAAATCTTGCAGAGCTGGTCAATGGTATAGGTGTTGACATTATGATTGTTTCGCAGTCGGTTCAGCTGTCCAGCGCTGAAGTGATAATCCTTCAGCAGTTTATACTGGGAGATACCACGCATTTTCATTGTTTTCCAAAGAGGTTCAAACGAAATCACGGACAATCCCACTCCTAACGAATCAGATTACATCTATAAATAAGATGGTAAAGGATTGCCCGAATATTGACAATTATCCATATGTGGAGTATTATTTTGATATAGCCCGAAAGTGGATAATATCAGAGGTAAAAAGGATGGTGTCATAATGAACGCTGCGGCAATCAAAGAGCATCTCAAAATGTTAATGGAGCTAGAAAAAGAGGTCTATACTCAAAATCAAGTTATCGCATCGTTAGAGTATCAACTTTCCTGCCTGCCAGATGCTCACCGGTACACAAGGCCCGTCTATACCGAAGCAAACTCCAACTACCAAATCAGTGGACTTACATGGTTGTGCTTTGGCAGCGCACTTATATTCCTTTTGTTAGCACCTGTATCAGACGCCATCATCAATTCCGATTGGGGAATTATGGGCTTGCTTCTCTTTCCTATTCTTTTAATTTTCTACCTTGCCAGGTCTTTCGCTATCCCTTGTGCAATATTTTTGTTCGCCGCTGGCATAATCGTTTTCTTTGTCGAAAGGAACAATCAATCCGACGCTCGTTATGCTGCCAAACAGCAATCCAAAAAATCCTATGAAACTGCTATGGCCACATACAATCGGGCGGTCGAACAAGACCGACTCCGCGTAGAAAGAGAGCGTCCTAAAAAGCTGCTTCTTCAAGGCCAGCTCAAAAACTTTGAAAGATGCACACAAAAAGACTGTAGACACTTTGAACAAGCTATACAACAAGGGCGTTATCCATAAAAAATATTGGGGTCTCGTTCCTATCTGTTCCCTGTACGGCTACTTCGATACTGGCGTATGCACTCAGCTGGAAGGCCATGAAGGTGCATACAACAAATATGACACTGAATGCCGTCTGGACAGAATCATCTCGAAATTGGACCAGGTCATCCAGCGTTTAGATGAGATCAAAGCGCTCCAGCAGGACCTTTATGAAGCTATCGAAGAATCCAACTGCAAGGTTGGTCAGCTTATCCGCAACTCCGAGCGCATATCTGACCAACTGACTGGGATCCAGTCGCAGGGTGCCGAACTGAATGCCCGCATTGCCAACCTGCAAACCACTTCTGACATCAATCTCTATGTGAATGCCTGCGCCAAGCGCGAGCTTGAGTACATGAACCGCGCCAACCGCATCTTCTAACAAATCAACCGCCGTCCCCGAACTCCCGGAGGCGGCGTTTTCTTTGTCCCAACCTCAGAACCGGCATTTTCTGCACGTTCCGCACCATACAATAAGGTGTACCTGATTTTCTACTTGTTAATAAAGGAGGACGCCTTATGCTGCAAACCCCATCCAAGACCACCCGGACTCTGCTTTCGCCCCGCATCC
>ENA-OQKC01000491-OQKC01000491.1-human-gut-metagenome-genome-assembly--contig:-NODE-491-length-16656-cov-3.628653_pt1 | contig 16656 bp, 16 predicted proteins | sample MGYA00242774_ERZ504790 | MGnify/ENA primary metagenome ERZ504790 (study PRJEB26092, sample SAMD00036419) | human gut metagenome | host: Homo sapiens | study: EMG produced TPA metagenomics assembly of...
GATGGCCAAAGAAACAGGACTTTGTGTCCTGATGTCTTTGCATGAACTTGATCTGGCGGCCAGAATTTCGGATAAGATTGCCTGTGTATATGAGGACAGGATTGACAGATTTGGTACGCCGGAGGAGATTTTACGGAGGGGTATATCCAAAGACTTTATCAGATGACAACAGGATTATACGATGAGCTGACAGGAAATCTGGAGCTTTCCGCAATAAAGGGAGAGCCGGAAATATTTGTGATCGCAGGCATGGGAACGGGCACCATGTACTTTCGATATCTGCAAAGACAGAGGATCCCGTTTGCGGCGGGGATTCTCTGGGAAAATGATCTGGACTACACTGCTGCATCGGCACTTTCATCTGTTGTCGTGAGTGTACCGCCATTTCGGAAAATGGAAGAAAAGCATGTAGAAGAAGCAAAAAAATGGATTCAGCGCTGCAGGAAGGTGTACTGTGCAGATAAACTAAAAGAAACGGCTAGAGAAGTGGCCGGCCTGAAAGATATCATAGAATTTGCAAAGAGGGAGGGGAAGCTGGAATAAGCGTGTCCTCTCTTTTCCTGTGCGACAAAAGGTGATATAATAGACAAAGACAGTGATTTGGAACGAGAAGGAGTGAAGTATGAAGCGATTGGCTGTGAGTCTTTTGGGGCTTGTGGGAGCAGTGTTACTTTGTGCAGCCTGGACAGAGTTCCGGTGGCGCCAGTTTGAAAGTCCTGCGGCCGTCGGGGCAGAGATTGCCAGTGTAGGAAAGTCAGAAGCGGAAGTATGCCGGGAATGGTTTACGGACTACGCGGACGCTCTTGGCGGAATGAATGTTCCTTATGATTACCGGATCAGGGAAGCACGTTTGGACGAAGTGGAAGTGCTGGATGAAAATGGCTATGTTCAGCTGAATTACACGATTGTACCTGCCTGTGTCAACAGCAGGATGATCCAAAATCTGGAGCTTGTTTTTCTAGGTAGCAAGGGAGCGGACAAAACACTTTCTGGTACCGCAGACAGATTTATATACCAGGGGCAGATGGTAGTCAGGCTTGAAGAGAGGGATGGCATATCTACTATCACAGAGAAGATGCGGCCTGTGGAATATCAGATTCAGTCTCCGGAGTTTCAGAAGGAGGTGCGTAAACCTCAGACAGAGCATTTTGCGATGCAGACTGACCGAGAAGAGACGTATTACATTCGGGATGGAGGGCTGTTTGTTACTTATGACGCGGGAGAATCTTTTGTAGAAGTACCAGACGGATATGAGAAAGTCTGCGGCAAGCCAAATGGAGGATACGATGAACGCCTGGAAGATGGTAGTTATCTGATATCCCCGGATTTTACCGCTTTTCTGGGATTTGACAGTGAGGGAACGGTTCTGATCTATAGTGAGGATCAGGGTACATCCTGGAATGAGAGCCGGATCACCAACAGAGGATATAAGGCAAACACCTTTCTTTCCAGGAATGAAGGAGGTTATGCTGCTGTTTTTGCCGTGGATCGCGCACTTGGAAACGACTATTACGGGACGTGGATGAGTGAAGACCTCAAGACATGGACACTGATTTCTACAGAAGACCAGGTAATGAGCAATGTAAGTGCCGCCTTCTGGGCAGATGATCAGACCGGATGCTATGCCGCAGGACAGGAGCAGAGTGTCTTTTACCGCACGACAGATCGAGGAACAACGTTCCGGGAGATTCCATTGCCGCAGGCAACAGAGGCTGTGGAGAAACTAGGATTCAACCCATTTGACCAAGTGGAGCGGTTTTACATGGAGGATGGTATGTGGTACATGGTGATCGGTCAGGGAGAAGATGGCGATTATGCGGATAACGGACAGATGATCAAGGCACTCTTTTCTTCCGAGGACGGAGAGCACTTCACCTTTGAGAAGGAAATTACGGAAACTTTGCAGGAAGCAGGCTAGGAGGATCATATGACGAAGAAAATTTGGAGATTACTTTGCATTTTCTCTGTGTTTCTTGCGGGGATATTGTTATATGAAGGCGGTGTTTTGGTTTTCCGCTTTCAGGCAAGGAGGGAGGGGCTTTTGACCTGCTTTGCGGGAGCATGTGCCGCAGTGTTTTATCTGGCGGCATTTCAAAGGTCCGGAAGAGAGCAGGGAGAAACAAAAGTTAAAGTCTGGAAGATGATACTGGTTGAGGGGGCTGCGGCGCTTTTGGCCGCAGGTGGTACGTTGTATGTCTGCCGGTATCAGGATCCGGGATTGCAATACCGGATTACGGGAATTGTATTGAGTGCGGTATTGGTATTTCTCTGGCAAAGTCTTTTCAGTAAGAAGAGCAGACAGCTTCGGGAAAAGGCTCTTCAAGACAAAATCCGGGAGTTGTTTTTTGAGCATCTGGATCAAAAGCAGATCATGGAAACAGACGGGTTACGGGACCGTGTCCATAAGACTCTGGCTGTCAAGAGGGAAATCTGGGAGCTTCGCTGGTGCCTGGGAATGATTTGTACAGCACTGATTGCAGGGCTGAGTGTCAATCTGAAAGGAATGTGGCAGCCATGGGCGCTGGCCTTGTTTGTGACATCAGGATTTGTCTGGATCTCCGGGCGGGACCGGATTTACGCTGCGCGCATCTTATCAGAATTGGTGGAAAAAGGGGAGAGTCAGGACGTGGTGACGTTTTTTTCTGCTTTATTATCAAGAAGCAGCCAGAAGATGGGAGAGCATGATCCCGACACTCCAGATTTATCTGCCGATTGCATTATGCCAGCTTTCGGACTATAACAGGGCGCTAAAGCTGCTGGCATGTATGCAAAAAAGGCCGGAAGAAGAAGCCTATTATTTGGTATGGGAGGCAGAAGCCCTCAGGCAGACAAAACAGTGGGACGCACTGAAAGAAACACTTTTCCAACTAAGAAAAGCGATCCCACGTCTGCCAAAGAGCAGGCGGGACGAGATGCAGAAGAAATATGAAGCATACGAAAGAATATGGAGAGAGAAAGGGGAATCGTAGGATGGAAGAGAGGACATCCAGCACACTGATGACAGAAGGCCCCATCTGGAAACGGATTATCTTTTTTGCAATACCGATTTTTCTGGGGAATCTGTTTCAGCAGATGTATAATACGGCGGACTCGTTGATTGTGGGGAATTTTCTTGGGAGTAACGCACTTGCGGCAGTCAGTTCTTCGGGGAACCTGATTCAACTGATGATTGGATTTTTTAATGGCATCGCGCTGGGAGCCGGTGTGGTGATTGCAAGATACTTTGGGGCGAGAGATTCGGAACACGTTGAGAAAGCGGTACATACGACAGTTGCTTTTGGAATCGTGGCAGGTATCATTCTGACGATTGTAGGAGTATTTTTTGCACCGCAGATTCTGGTGTGGATGAAAACTCCGGAAAATGTCATGCCGGAATCCACTGCATATTTCCGGGTCTATTTTATGGGATCTCTGGGCTTTGTCATGTACAATATGTTTGTAGGCATCCTGCAGGCAGTGGGAGACAGCAGACATCCGCTCTATTACCTGATTCTTTCCTCTGTGGTCAATGTGGTGCTGGATATCACCTTTATCACAGATTTGGAATGGGCGTAGAAGGGCGGCCCTAGCTACGGACATTTCCCAGTTGGTCAGTGCGATTCTTTGTATGATTCAGCTTATACGCTCGAAGGCAGAATATCGGCTTAGGCTTCGAAGAATCCGTTTTGAATGGGATATTTTCAAACAGGTGGTTCAGTTTGGCCTTCCATCCGGAATCCAAAACTCTATCATTTCCATCGCAAATGTTGTAGTTCAGTCCAATATCAATTCTTTTGGAGAGATGGCAATGGCAGGATGTGGAGCTTATTCCAAGATCGAAGGATTTGGATTTTTGCCGATCACAAGTTTTACGATGGCACTTACTACTTTTGTGGGACAAAATCTGGGGGCAAAAGACTATGAACGTACGAAAAAGGGAGCACGGTTTGGGATTGCGTGTGCAATGATTCTGGCCGAGTTGATCGGGATTGTGATTTTTATTGCAGCACCAGTCTTTACAGCCGCTTTCGACCGGACGCCGGAAGTCATTTTGTTTGGAACAGAAAGAGCGAGAACGGCTGCGCTGTTTTACTGTTTGCTGGCATATTCACATTCTGTGGCAGCGGTTCTACGCGGGGCAGGGAAAGCAGTGATTCCGATGTTTGTGATGATGATTTTCTGGTGCGTGATTCGTGTGGCAGTTCTAACTGCAGTTTCTGCGCTGATCCCGTCTATTGCGGTAGTCTACTGGATTTATCCGCTGACCTGGACATTAAGTTCCATTGCTTTTTTCATTTATTACAAAAAAGCAAACTGGCTTTATTCTTTTTAGAAGAAGATAGAACAAAGAGCTTCGGTTTTTTCATGTTCCTTATGGGAAAGTAAAACCGGAGCTTTTTTCGACCTTATGAAGTTGATTAAGAAAAGTAGCGATCCAGCCAGACAGCTCAGATACGCAGCTCATACTGCTTTTTCGTTGCTTGTGCAGCGAAATCTTCGCCTATGGATGAAGAGTTATTAAGAAAAACGAAAGATGCGGAAAATATGTTGACAAAATGAATATACTAGTGTACTATTTAACTAGTTCACTGATACAGAAAGGAGGACGAAAATGGAATACAATGTGGAAGTACCGATTTATGTTCAGGTCGTAAGAGATATTAAAAAGCGAATCGTACGCAAGCAGCTGCTTCCCGGAGAGAAGCTGCCTTCCAACCGGGAACTTGCCGTATTATATAAGGTCAATCCGAACACAGCGGCGAGGATCTATAAGGAGATGGAGGCAGAGGGATACTGTTACACGAAGCGGGGACTTGGAACATTCATTACGGAGGACGAACAGATGCAGGAAGAATTACGAAAGGAAATGGCAGAAGCACTGTTGAAGGGCTTTTTGAAAGAGATGAAGGATCTCGGATTTGGCAGAGAAGAAATCATATCCCGGATTGAGCATTTTGATGAGGAGGAAGAAGTATGATAGCAGAGAGCAGAAGACTGACAAAAGCGTACATGGGAAAGAAAGCGGTGAAAGAGGTCTCCATAAAAATCTGCGGCGGATCTATTTACGGACTGCTTGGACCCAACGGAAGCGGTAAGACGACTTGGATGAAGATGATGACCGGGTTTGTCAAGCCGACGCAGGGAGAAGTTATTTTTGACGGCGCCCCTTGGAATTACCGGGCAAAGAATCAGGTGGCCTATATGTCGACAGAGCCATTCTACTATGATTTTATGAATATCGGGATGGTAGGAAAATATTACAGCGATTTCTTTGAGGACTTTGACATGTCCCGCGCCAATGCCATGCTGGAATCCTTAAAAATCAGCCCGAAGGACCGTTTGAAAACGATGTCGAAGGGAACGAAAGAGAAAGTCCAGCTCATCCTCACGATGAGCCGCCGCGCAAAGCTCTACTGCCTCGACGAGCCGATTGCAGGCGTCGATCCGGCAGCACGCGATTACATTTTATCTACGATTTTAAACAACTACGAACCAGACGCATCCATCCTCATCTCAACACATCTGATTTCCGATGTCGAAAATATTCTCGATGAGGTCATCTTTATCCAGGAGGGCCAGTTAAAACTGCACGCCTCGGTTGAGGATATCCGGATGCAGGAGGGTGAATCGATTGATTCTTATTTCAGGGAGGTATTCAAATGTTAAAAAAATGTCTGAAACATGAGTGGAAAGCATGCTGGAAAAACATGGCGCTGCTGAACGGTGCCGCCATTTTCATGGGCGCTCTCGGAGGCTTCGGATTCCTCTTTTCCCAGATTTCTGAGCTGCCGGATCTGCTGATCGTCCTCTATCTGTTTGCATACGTTTTGATTGTGATCGCCGCATCCGTCATGACACAGGTGCTGATGATCCAGCGCTACTATAAAAATCTTTTTACCGACGAAGGGTATCTGACCAACGTCCTTCCGGTATCGGCAACGGATCATATTCTCTCCAAAATGCTGGTTTTCGGCGCATGGAGCATCTTAAACGCACTTTCCGTTCTCGCTTCCTTCGCTTTTTTGCTTCTGCCGTCCGCAATCCGGTATTTTACCGCAAACACCCTGCTTTTTTACAACAAGACCATGACCTTTTCCGATTTTCTGTCCTATCTCTGGGCACAGATTACCGGTGTTGCCGATGCTGCTTTTTCCCTGATCGGCATCACGAACCACATCGGTATGGCACTGTTTTCCATCGTTGGCTTCTTCGCTTCGCTGTTCTTTGGCATTCTTCTGTTCTATGCCGCCATCAGCATCGGAAGCCTGGTATCCAGCCACAAAATTCTGACGGCTGTCCTCTCTTACATCGGCATGACTACCGTGATCCAGATCTTCGGCGGAATCAGCATCGTCCGTGTTTTCCAGGACTCCACACCGACTGCTGTGGTTACCACATCCTCGGTTTCCACACTTATCATCACCGTGGTGCTCTGCGTTGTTCTGTTCCTGATCTGCCGCTATATCTTAAGCAGACGGCTGAATCTTTCATAAAAATTGCATTAAAAAACGCCGCCGCGGACGAACCGAATCGTCTGCGGCGGCGTTTTGTATGCATGTTCTGCACTTATGCCAGATGCCAGATATCCTCGTTGTACTGTGCAATGGTACGGTCGGAGGAGAAGAAGCCTGCTTTTGCGATGTTGATCAGGCACTTCTTGTTCCATGCATCTTTGTTCTCGTAGTCTTTGTATACTCTTTCTTTTGTCTTGATGTACTCTTTCAGGTCGAGCAGCGTCATGAACCAGTCTTTGTTCAAGATCTCTTTGTAGAGTCTCTCCAGGCAAACCTTGTCGCCGATAGCAAGAAGCTCATCGCTGACGATGAAATCAACCAGCTTTGCAATCTCCGGATCTTCGTCATAGATGTCTTTTGAGCAGTAAGCAGCATCTGCGTACAGGTCGATGACATCCTGCGGTTTCTTTCCGAAGATGTAGATGTTCTCTTTTCCGACAAGATCGCCAATCTCAACGTTTGCACCGTCTTCTGTTCCAAGCGTCAGGGCACCGTTCAGCATGAATTTCATGTTTCCGGTTCCGGAAGCCTCTTTGGATGCCAGGGAGATCTGCTCGGAGATATCTGCTGCCGGGATCACCTTTGCAGCTTTTGATACGTTGTAGTTCTCAAGCATAATCACTTTGAAGTACGGGCTTACCTCAGGATCGTTATCAATCAGCTCCTGCAGGCACAGGATCAGATGGATGATATCTTTTGCGATGATATAAGCCGGTGCAGCCTTTGCACCGAATACCATGGTGATCGGGGTTTTCGGCTTGTTTCCGCTCTTGATATCCATGTATTTGTAAATAGCGTACAGGGCATTCATCTGCTGGCGTTTGTACTCATGAAGACGTTTTACCTGTACATCGATGATGGAATTTTCATCCAGCGCGATATTCTGTGTCTCATACAGGAACTGTTTGAGATCCAGTTTGCGGTTGTGTTTGATCTCCTCAAGTTTTGCAAGAACCTTCTTGTTGTCTTTGTATTTAAGCAGTTTTTCCAGCTCGTCGGCATCTTTTTTGAATCCCGGTCCGATCAGGCTCTCAATATACTGTGCCAGTTCACGGTTGCAGTGCAGCAGCCAGCGGCGGAAAGTGATTCCGTTTGTCTTGTTGTTGAATTTCTCCGGATAAATATCGTAGAACGGTTTCAGCTCGGAGTTTTTCAGGATCTCGGTGTGCAGTGCTGCAACGCCGTTAACAGAAAATCCGTAGTGGATATCCATGTGTGCCATATGGACGCGCTGATCCTTATCGATGATCGCTACTTTCTCATCTTTGTATTTCTTCTTTGCCTGTGCGTCCAGCTCGTGGATAATCGGCATCAGGTGCGGAACAACCTCCTCGAGGTAATCGATCGGCCATTTTTCCAGTGCCTCTGCCAGGATGGTGTGGTTGGTGTAAGCACAGGTCTTGCTTACAACATCGATGGCTTCCTGCATGGTAAAGCCTCTCTCCTGCAGCAGACGGATCAGCTCCGGAATGACCATGGACGGATGGGTATCGTTGATCTGGATCACAACGTGATCATACAGCTTGTGCAGATCGTAGCCCTTCTGCTCGCACTCCATGAGGATAAACTGTGCGCCGTTGCTGACCATGAAATACTGCTGGTAGATACGAAGCAGCTGTCCGGCACGGTCGCTGTCATCCGGGTAGAGGAACAGTGTCAGGTTTTTCTGGATCTGATGCTTGTCAAAGTTGATGCTGTCTGATGGAACGATACTCTCGTCTACCGTATCTACATCGAACAGATGCAGACGGTTACAGCCATTGTTGTAACCCGGTACGTCGATATCATACAGGGTAGAATGCATCGTGAAGTTTTTATACGGAACTGCAAAGGATACCGGCTGTCTGACGAGCCAGCTCTCATTTGTGATCCATGGATTTTTCACTTCTTTCTGTTTGTGGTCGACCAGAAGCTGGCGGAACAGACCGAAGTGATAATTAAGGCCGATACCGTCTCCCGGCAATCCAAGTGTTGCGATAGAATCAAGGAAGCATGCTGCCAGACGGCCAAGGCCTCCGTTTCCAAGGGACGGCTCCATCTCCATCTCCTCGATCTCCGTCAGTTCTCTTCCGTGAGCAGCGAGTGCTTTTTCTACTTCCTCGTACATACCAAGGTTGATCAGGTTGTTGGACAGCAGTTTTCCGATCAGAAACTCTGCTGAAATATAATACAGCTTCTTATTTCCGGTGTTTCTTTTACGACCTGCCATCTCCTGTTTGGTGATAACCATCAGGGCTTCAAAGATTTCGCTCTTTGTGCAGTTGTCCAGATCTCTTCCAAAACGCTCTTTTAAGATTGCCTGAATTCTTTCTTCCATTTTTTTCTCCTCGTATTGCTGTGGATAAATTCCCACAGTGTCATTTAGTTGCGCTGCCATTCCAGATTTCCTGCAATTGGCAGCTTTCGCAGTTCCATTCAAAGCTTTTCCCTGAATGGGACGGTTCACTTCTGAATCACTTTTTGGGGCAGCGAAACAGCAAATATTTTACTGCTGCGCGATCCGCGACTTCGTAGATTCCCTTACGACGAGTTCCCCATCGTATACTTTGCTGCAGGGTTCTTCTTTTCCTGAAATTAAGGAAAACAGCATCTTCGCCGTCTCTGCGGCAAGCTGCTCCACCGGCTGGCGGATCGTTGTGATACTGGGTATATAATACTCTCCCGCATCAATTCCGTCAAATCCGGCAACGGAAATATCATCCGGCACGGTAAGCCCGGCCTCTTTTAAGGCACGGCACGCACCGATTGCCAGCGTATCCGCGGTGGCATACAGCGCGGAAAACTCCGTCTTTTTTTCCAGAATTTCTTTTGTTATCTTGTACCCTGTGGCGAAAGAATACGTGTCGTCCTTCGTCATATGAAATACCAGATCAGGGTCATAAGGTATCCCATGATCCAGTAAAGCCTGGCGGTACGCATTCAGACGGAGGCGTCCGATACTGATGTCGTCCTCGCAGGCGGTAATGATGGCAATGCGCCGGTGCCCGAGACCACAGAGATAATCTACCATCTTATAGCTTTCCCTGTAGTCATCGACCGATACGCTCGCGCACGGTTTTCCTCCGTCTGAAACCGCCCCGATTGTACTGATCACGTACGGAACCGGGATCTGCGCCATTTTCTCATGCGGATGCGTAAAGTTTCCGCCGAGGAAAATGATGCCGCGCAGCCGTTTTTCTTTGACGATCTCGATCGCGGAGTCTACCTCATTTGCCTTTTCCTCTACTCGCTCAATAATGCAGGCGTATTTCTTTTTTCGCACAACCTCTTCAATCACACTGATCATGTTGTTGAAGAACATGTTGTCCATGCCTTTTACCAGAATGGCAATCGCTTTGGCATTCGACCGCTTCAGGTTTCTGGCACTGTTGTTCGGTACGTAATTCGATTCGGCAATCACCTTTAAGATCATCTCTTTTGTTTCCGGATTGATGTCCGGATGATTGTTCATCGCTCTCGATACGGTACTCACGCCTACCTTACATTTGCGGGCAATGTCCCTGATTGTTACCTGTTCCATATTCTGCAGGCCTCTCCTTTAAACTCTGTACCTGTTCTGCCGGAATCTCTTCCGGCTTGTTTCCCCGGCCTGTTTTGCTTTCTTTCCAGCGCGTGTTTTTATTTTGTAATACGTGCTGTAATCTGTGTCAGCCGATGAATTCTCTTTGCCATTTCCGGTGTAAACTGTCCCGGAAGCAGGCGCCATTTCCAGTTATTTCCAAGTGTGGACGGATAGTTGATTCTTGCCTCCGTGCCAAGGCCTAAAAACTCCTGCATCGGAGTGACAGCCAGATTTGCCACACTCTCCATTGACATGCGGATAAAATCCCACGGCAGCTCCTCATCGGTACTCTTTGCATTTCCCATATACTCTTTGGAGAATTCGCGGTCTTCCTCGCTCATCACATAATACCAGCCAAGAATCGTATCGTTGTCGTGTGTTCCGGTGTAAACAACACAGTTTCTCTCGTAATTGTGCGGCAGATAATCGCTCTCCTCACGGGAGTCAAAAGCAAACTGCAGCACCTTCATACCAGGATAGCCGGATTCTTTCTACCATTTCGATCACGCTCTCGGTAAGGTATCCCAGGTCTTCTGCGATAACGTCCACATCGCCGAGCTTTTCTTTGACGGTATTGAACAGGTCCATGCCCGGTCCTTTTTCCCAGTGGCCGCGCTCTGCCGTCTGATCACCGAATGGGATGGAATAATATTCATCAAATCCGCGGAAATGGTCGATGCGGACAGTATCGTACAGTTTAAACACGTGAGCCAGACGTAACAGCCACCATGCATAACCTGTGCTCTTATGATAGTCCCATTTGTATAACGGGTTGCCCCAGAGCTGTCCGGTTGCGGAGAACGCATCCGGCGGGCATCCGGCAACTGCTTTTGGCTGGTTGTCCTCATCAAACTGGAACAGAACCGGATTTGCCCAGGTGTCAGCGCTGTCAAATGCCACATAAATCGGAATATCACCGATGATACGGATACCCTTTTCATTTGCGTATGCTTTCAGTGCTTTCCACTGTTTCAGGAACATAAACTGCTGGAATTTGTAAAATGCAATCTCCTCGGCAAGTTCTTCCCGTTTCTGATTCAGTGCTGCTTCTTCTCTGTCCTTTAATTCTGCCGGCCACTCACTCCAGCTGATTCCGCCGAGTGCATCCTTAATCGCCATATACAGCGCATAATCTTCCAGCCAGTAACCATTTTCCGATACAAATGCATCATATACGTCATCTGCCGCAAATCTTTCAAATGCTTTTCTGAGTACTTTGAAACGGGACAGATAAATCTTTTCGTAATCAATATACTCTGCATTGTCGCCGAAATCGCACGCATCACACTCTTCTTCTGTCAGAAGTCCCTCTTTTACCAGGGTCTCCAGATCAATAAAATATGGATTTCCTGCAAAAGTAGAGAACGACTGGTACGGCGAATCTCCATATCCCGTCGGTCCAAGTGGAAGAATCTGCCAGTAGCTCTGGCCGGCCTCCTCCAGGCGATCCACAAATTCATACGCTTCTTTCGAAAAACATCCGATACCATATCGGGACGGCAGCGAAGCTACCGGAAGTAAAATACCACTTGCTCTCATTTTTAAACCCTTTCTCCTTGTCGTTTTTTCTATCCATCCGACCCCACAAATACATAATTCCTGTTCACGGATACGCAGCAAATTGTAACTTATACAGCCCTTCTAACCAGCTCATTTTGTTTCGTAAAAACAGGGCTGTCGGTATCTCGTCTGCATTTCCGGAAACGGTGTCGGTAACGTTTCCGGAACTCGTTATATTTACAATACCATACTCTGCATCAAAAAACAACCCCAACCCCTTATCATATTTACCAAATATTGAATACTCTGTTTATTCAAAACAACGAATTTGCATTTTTATAACGATACAAGCCATACATAAAAAGACAGCATGCGGGGACGGAACCGCTTTGGGCACTTAAAAATCATGAATTTTTCAAGCCTCCCATATAGGTTCTGTCCCCGCATGCTGTCTTTTGCGTTATCTGTTTTTCACTTAAAACTCCAGAATTATCTTTGTTCCGGTTCCAAGCGTACTCTCAATTTTAATCTTCGCATCATGAAGAATCGCTCCATGCTTCACAATGGAAAGTCCAAGTCCGGTACCTCCCGTTTCGCGGGAATGACTCTTATCCACACGATAGAACCGTTCAAAGATCCGCTCCTGATCTTCCTTTGCAATTCCGATTCCGGTATCTGCCACAGATACCACTGCCCGTCCGTTTCTTCCGCGTGAAACCGTCACTTCAACTTCACCGTCCCTGCGGTTGTACTTGATCGCATTGTCGCAGAGATTGTAGATCATCTCATAGAGAACCTGTCGTGCACCTTTGATCCGGCATCTCTCTCCTCTCAGTGTCATCTTCACCTGCTGCTCCTTTGCCCGTATGGAAAGATGTCCCTCGACATCACGGCAGATCTGCATCAGATCCACTTCCTCCATCGGGATTGACTGGTCGTTTTCGTCCAGTCTGGACAGCTTGATAATATCCTCGACAAGAGAGCTTAACCGGCTCGCCTCACTGTGGATTCTGCCCGCAAATTTGGGAATATCCTCCGGTTTTACCATGTTATTTTCGATGATCTCCGCATATCCGGAAATCGACATCAGCGGTGTTTTCAGCTCATGTGACACATTGGCTGAAAACTCACGGCGCATCACCTCGGCTTTCTGTTTTTCCGTCACATCCAGCACCAGGATGACCGCACCGGATACAACACGGTCCACACGCACCGGATTTGCAAGAAGCTGATAGACTCTTCCATTTATCTCCAGCATCCGTTCCTCGGAACTGCCCTCCAGCGCATGATCCAGTGCCTCCTTCAGCTGCTCGTTGCGGCTGACTGTCACGATATTGTGGTTAATGCACTCCTCCGCTGTCACATCAAACAGATTCTGTGCCGAACGGTTGATGGAAAGTACGACCGACTGGTTTGTCACGATCAGACCATCCTTCATATATTCCGTGATGGCAAGATACTCCTCCTGATTATGGCGGAGCTCCTCCATCTGCTGCTGAATCTGCTTCTGCTGCTGATGAATTCTTCCAAGCAGCGGACTCAATTCCTCATACGCTTTGTTGTCCAGCGGATGATTCAGATCAATCTCATTGATCGGCTTTACAAGCGCCTTTGTCATATGGCTGACCATCAGCAGCTCCACGACAAGGACTGCAGCAATCAGTACAACCACCAGCCATATATTCCGCAGCATCACACCGAACACACTGTCTGTTGTCAGGGAAACACGGATGATTTTTCCATTGTCCAGGCGCAATGCCGTATAATATGTTTTGCTCCGCAGGGTCTCGGAATAACGGGAAATATTGCTTTCCCCGGTCTTTTCCGCCTCAATCACCTCCGGCCGCCCGGAATGGTTTCCCATCATGTTCTCATCCTCGACCGAATCAAACAGAACGGTTCCGTCCGTGTCAATCAGGGTAACCCGGCTTGCCGTAATCTTGCCGGCCGGTTTATCCAGACTGTCATCACCCATCTTGTCCAGAAAATACCTGTAATACTCACATTCATTTCTCACCGAAACACGAAGCTGCTCCGCCGTATTGTTGTACATTGCCCAGCTCATGGTGAAAAAAGTCAGGATAATCGCAGCGATAATCAACGCTCCCGCATGTTGAAAGACTTTTTTACGCATCTTACTTTCTCAGCCTCCTATCCGGTATCCCACGCCGCGGACCGTCTCGATCAGCTCGCCGCATTCGCCCAGCTTCTGGCGGAGTGTACGCACATGAACGTCTACCGTACGGGTTTCTCCGTCAAAATCATAGCCCCAGACATGGCCGAGCAGACGGTCTCTCGTAAGGACAATTCCTTTATTTTCCATTAAAAATTTCAGCAGTTCAAACTCTTTTAAGGTCAGGGTAACCTTCTCCCCTTTGGCCAGAACCTGATGCTGTTTCACCTGGATCTGCAGATCCCCGGTCTCCAGCACATCGTTTTCCTTCTCTTCTTTTCCGGCACGGCGCAGCACGGCACGTACCCTTGCGATAAATTCCATCATGCCGAACGGCTTGGTAATATAGTCATCGGCTCCGCAGTCAAGGCCCATGACCTTATCATACTCAGCGCCCTTTGCCGTTACCATAATGACCGGAATTTCCTTTGTTACTTCCGATGCCTTGAGGCGTGAAAGAATTTCAAGACCATCCTCTCCCGGAAGCATGATATCCAGGAGAATCAGATCCGGAAGCTGTTCTGCAATAGCTGCATTCAGCTCTTTTCCGCTTTCCAGGCCTCTTGCGGTAAAACCGCTCGATTCCAGTGTGTATACGATCAGTTCCCGTATATTTCTTTCATCTTCCACGCAGTAGATCATCTGTTATTCCCCTTTATGGTGACCGTTAATGGAGTACACAACCCATTCCGCAATGTTTGTTGCATGGTCACCGATTCTTTCATAATATTTTGCAATCATCAGATAGTCCAGAGACTGGACATCTGTGGTAATTCCCTTTCGCATACCCTGCAGAATTTCATCCTTGACCTCATCAAAAAGATCATCCACGATATCATCGAAATCGATAACCTCCCGTGCAAGCTTCAGATCCTGCTTAACGTATGCATCGATGCATTTTGTTACCATAGAAGCTGTTACTTTCGCCATATCCTTCAGACGGATGCTTGCATCCGGCACACCAAGACTCGTTACTTTTACGATATCCGCAATATCTGCTGCCTGGTCTCCGATCCGCTCCATATCGGTAATCATTTTTAATGCCGCAGATACCTGACGCAGATCACGTGCTACCGGCTGCTGCTGTAAAATGATGCGGAAGCAGAGATCCTCGATCTCCCGTTCTTTCGCATCGACAACCTGGTCTTTTTTGATAATCTCTTCTGCCGCTCTCTGGTTTCCCTCCAGCAGAACCTCATACGTCCGTCCGATTGCCTGCTCGCAGAGTGCGCCAAGCTCAATCAGCTCCGTGTGCAGAATTTCCATCTGCTGCTCAAATCTTTCCCTCATATCAGCCAAACCTCCCTGTAATGTAATCCTCTGTCCGTTTATCCTTCGGCATGGAGAAGATCTGTTCGGTCTCTCCGTATTCTACTACCTCTCCTAACAGGAAAAATGCGGTTTTGTCGGAAATTCTGGCTGCCTGCTGCATATTGTGGGTTACCATGACAATAGTATAATCTTTTTTCAATTCTACCGCAAGATCTTCGATTTTGGAAGTAGAAATCGGATCCAGTGCTGAGGTTGGTTCGTCCATCAGAAGAACCTCCGGCTGTACGGCAAGAGCACGCGCAATGCAAAGACGCTGCTGTTGTCCGCCGGACATGCCAAGTGCGCTTTTCTTCAAACGGTCCTTCACCTCATCCCAGATTGCCGCCTGTCGAAGAGACTGCTCCACAATATCATCCAGCTTCGCTTTGGAACGGACACCATGGGTTCTGGGGCCATAGGCAATATTGTCGTAAATGCTCATCGGGAACGGATTTGGTTTCTGGAATACCATGCCGACCCGTTTTCGGAGTCCGTTGACATCCATTTTTCCGCCGTAGATGTTTTCTCCGTCCAACAGCATTTCACCGGTGATCCGGCAGCCCGGAACGAGATCGTTCATTCTGTTGATGGATTTTAACAGGGTCGATTTACCACAGCCGGAAGGTCCGATAAAAGCCGTCACTTCATTGGCATCAATGCTCAAGTTGATATTTTTTAATGCATGAAAGTCTCCGTAATAAAGATCCATATTGGATACATCTATTTTGCTCATGTTTTTTCCTCGTCTCTCTTTTATTTCTTTGCAATTTTCTTCGCAATCATTCCGGAACAGCCGTTGATCAGAAGGACAATCAGCATCAGGATGACGCCGGTTGCATACATCTGATTCATATAAAGGCCTTCACTGGAAAGTGCATACATATGAACGGCAAGGGTACGGCCGGAATCCATAAGGCCTGCCACCTTTGCAATCGTTCCTGCTGTGAAAAGAAGTGCTGCCGTCTCTCCTACGACACGGCCTGTCGCAAGAATGACACCGGAAAGAATGCCGGGGACGGCAGATGGAAGAACAATTTTAAAAATCGTACGAAGCTTTCCGGCTCCCAGTCCAAAGCTTGCTTCCCGATAGGAATCCGGAACCGATTTTAAGGCTTCTTCTGCTGTTCGCATAATCAGCGGAAGAATCATGATGGCAAGGGTACAGGCACCGGACATCATCGAGTATCCCATTTTCAGGGTTTTCGTAAAAAACAGCATACCGAACAAACCGTAAACGATCGACGGAATACCGGAAAGGGTCTCTGCCGTAATCCGGATCAGCCCAACCAGTTTTCCGCGTTTGTTGGCATATTCAACCAGATAAATCGCCGAGAAAATGCCGAGGGGCGCAGCAAGCAGCAGGGAAAGTACTGTCATCGTAACAGTGTTAGATGATCGCCGGAAGCATCGTAAACATTCTCTGTATTATAGGTCCATGCAAACTGCTCCAGTGTCAGGTTTTTCACACCGTGGATCAGAATAAATCCAACCAGAAAAACCAGAATAGCAAGTGTAAGAATGGCCGCTCCACAGGTAATTCCGGTCAGTACCGAAGAAAAAACACTTTTGTGATACGTAACCTTTGTTCTTTCTTTTTCTTTTGTATTTATTTTTAC
>ENA-OQKC01000492-OQKC01000492.1-human-gut-metagenome-genome-assembly--contig:-NODE-492-length-16569-cov-2.657523_pt1 | contig 16569 bp, 14 predicted proteins | sample MGYA00242774_ERZ504790 | MGnify/ENA primary metagenome ERZ504790 (study PRJEB26092, sample SAMD00036419) | human gut metagenome | host: Homo sapiens | study: EMG produced TPA metagenomics assembly of...
AAGTCGGCCGGCGTGGCATAGGCGCCGATACGGGTGAGCTTCGGGAATTTTTCGTAGCATTTTTCCATGATGGCGATCAAGGTGTCGGTCGGAAGGACCAGGGCATCGCCGTCAGCCAGGAAGATGCGGCGGATAAAAGGCAAGGCTTCGGCACCGCGTTCGATGATTCCTTCGATTTCTTCGAGGGGGCGGATGCGGAATTTCGAGGCTTTATACATATTGCAAAAACGGCAAGTATTATGAGAACAGCCGATGGTTACGCGCAGGATAAAGCTGCGGGCTTCACTGGGCGGGCGAAAAACGAGGCCGCCGGCATCGTCAATGATCATAAGAATCACACCTTTCAATAAAGCGTATATAGGATACTCAGATATACTCTATTATACACGAAAAATACGCATTACGAAACAGATTATGCTGGCGTTTTTTTCTGAAGGATGATGATGAATACCGTGGCGATGATACAGGCATAGCCGACGAGTTCGACGGGATGGAAGGTCGTTCCCAGGACGATGGCTGACGTTACCGAGGCGATGACCGGTTCCAGTGTTCCGATCAAGGTCGCTTTCATGGGGCCGATTTCGCTGATGCCGGTAACGAAGGCCGTAAAGGAAATGGCTGTTCCGACGATGACGATGAAGGCTACGGCCATCCAGCCCATCATATCGAGGGTCGGCCAGTTCGTCCACACCTGTGTCGACAGGCCTAAGACGATGCTCCCGATGATCATGCCCAGGCCGTTGGTAATGAGGGCGCCCCAGTGGGCAGCCAGTCCTTGGGATAATACCGGGTAGGTCACGCAGGAGACGGCGCCGATCAGGCCCCAGGCAAGGCCCAGGGGAGAGAGGACCATCGTCGACGGATTGCCCTGTGTCGCCGCCAGGTAGACGCCGCCAAAGGCCAGGATGACCGAGATAATTTCCCTCGTCGTTGGCTGCTTGCGAAAGCGCACGGCCAGATACAGCGACATGAAGACGACACATAGCGTCTGCAATACCGTCGCCGTGCCGGCGTTAGAATTTTTTATGGACGATAAATAGGCAAATTGGCTTAGGATGAGGCCGAAGATGGAAAAAATAATTAAGTGCCGCAGACTGATCGGGTCGTGCAGCATTTGGCGGATTAAATGGCTTTTTTTCGGGATGACCATCAGTGTCAGGAGCAAGCCTGCCAGGCTCATTCGAATCGTGGCTACCCACGATGGCTCAACGGGATAATTGGAGAGCAAGAATTGACTGACGACGCCATTGATACCCCACGTCGTCGCTCCGATGACACAAGCCATGATGCCGTGCTGTGTTTTTGTCATGCTAAAACCTCCTCTGCCTGCGATGTACATTGTCATTTTAGTATACACGAGTGATTGGTCGCTAGCAAGAGGAGGTCGGTTATCGGTGTGTTTCTTTATATTGGGTGAGGCTCATGTTGGTCCATTTATGAAAGGCCCGCTGAAAGGTGCTGACATCCTGATACCCCAGAAGGTAGGTCATGTCGGCAAGGGTGAGCGACGGGTCGCGCAGATACTGTTTTGCCAGGAGAAAGCGGGTATGATCCAGCTCTTTTTGGAAGGTCGTCCCTTCATTGGAAAGAAAGCGCTGGAGCGATCGCCGGCTCAGTCCAAGCTTTTGGGCTACCAAGTCGATGGAGGCCGTTCCGCCCGGCAAAAGGTCGATGAGGGCGCTGCGGACGCGGACTTGAAAACTGTCTTCCAAGGTCATTTCGGAAAGGCGGCGCTTCAGTTCAGGCTCAAAATATTCCCACATGGCATCGTTGCGGCTGATGAAGGGGATTTCTAAATCGACCGGGCGAAAGATGATGCTGTTGGCGGTACCTTTCTTGACGGCGATGCCGGCAAATTTTTCGAAAGCCTGGCCGGGAGGGGGGACTTCCAGTATCAGGGATACGGGTCGGATGTCGGTTTTGGTGGCCCTTCTCAAGAGACTCAAGATGAAGACGAACTCTGTCTCCGCCAGGAACGGCGGCATTTTCCGCGGATCGGTCGGCATGGAAATGGTCAGCTGAAGGCCGGCATCGGTTTCGGTGATTTCAAAGAGAAGAGGGCAGATGAGCCGTTTATATTTTACCAGGCGATGGAGAAATTCTCTGCCGTCGGGACTGGAATAGGCTGCAAAAATGGGAGGCGAGAACATTTCTATTTTATCAGAAGATCCGATGGCAATGGGCAGTTCGTCGTCTTCTATCTGGCCGGCAATGGCTTCCATGAAATCATGATAGCCCGCCGTAGTCATGGACGGAGACGGATGGGCAAACAAATCTTCCGGCTGGTGCGCCCGGCGCAGGGCGGCGCCGACGTCGATGCCGTGCTTACTCAACAGTTCCCGATATTGACCGCTCAATAAGAATTTATCATTCATCATTATTTTCCTAACTTGGCGGTATAAAATTCATCCAGTTTATTGACGGCGGCATCGACGTATTCCGTCTTATAGTACATTTCGATATGCGTGGCGTCGGCGACCCAATAGAGTTCCTTTTCCGGTCCTGCTTTTTCAAAAGCTTCTTCTGAAAAATAGCGGGTCTGGGCTTCCGTGCCTGCAATGAGGAGCAGCGGCCGCGGGGACAGGGCGTCGACGTGACTCAAGGCGGTGAAATCTAAGATGCGTGAAGCCCGGGACAGGACGAACTGACTCGGTGCGTTGGGATGGGCTGCCGGAGAATTCCGGTAATATTCATAACCTTCGCGATAATCTTTGGGCATGGAGGCTGCGTTTTCAGCCGTTCTGGGGACAAAGGGACTGTAGACGACGGTTTCACCCCTGGCTTCGTTTTGTCCGCTGTTCGGCAATTTGCTGCCGGAAGGCTGCCTTCATGTCTTCCGTCTGTGTGCGCTGGAGACCGTTTTGGAAGAGGTCGCCCAAATCGGCCATGCTCACCGTGGCGATGGCTTTGAAGCGGATGTCGGTCTGGGCCGCATGGATGGCGTAGCCGCCGGAGGCGCAGATTCCCAGGACACCGATGGTATCGGGGTTGACGTCAGATCGGGATAAGAGATAGTCCAAGGCGCAGCGAAAGTCTTCGACACGGGCTGCCGGGTCTTCCAAGTAACGGGGCGAGCCGCCGCTTTCGCCCTGATAGGCAGCGTCGAAAGTCAGTGTCAGGAAGCCGAGTTCGGCCAATTTTACGGCATAGACACCGGCTGTCTGTTCTTTGACGCCTCCCGTCGGATGGCCGATGACGATGGCCGTATAGCCGGCAGCGGGCTTTTCCTTATTGGGATCGAGGTAGACGTTGGCGGCGATGGGGATGGAATCGTGGAGAAACGTCGTGTGGCTTACGTTGACGTGGCTGTTGTCAAGGACTTCATCATAGTAATACATCAGGATACCTTCTTTCTGTTTTTAATAAAGGAAAATTTATGTTGACTGCTGCATATTATAAATCTGTTTCATGATCAGCTTTTTGGGCAGGAAGGGCAGGAGCTTGAACGAGAGTTTTTGGATGAAATTCAACTTTTCGATGAGCTCCATCTGTCCCCGCAGCATGGCCGCATAGGTCGGCTCTGCGATTTCACGTGGAGAAAATACCATCTGTTTGGCAAGACTGGTATTCTGCAGGCCTGAGGCGGCGGCAAATCCAGTGTCCATGCCGCCCGGCATCAGGAGGGTCATGGTGACGCCGCTTCCTTGGATTTCCTGCCAGATGGCATTGCTTAAGGAGGTGACGTAGGCCTTCGAGGCGTAGTAGACGGCCTGCAGGGGGCCGGGCATCAGGGCAGCCGTTGAAGATACGTTGAGGATGCGCCCTGATTTACGCTTTAAAAAGTCGGGCAGGAAGAGTTTTGTCATTTTCGTCAAGGAGATGATATTGACGGCAATGAGGTTCATGTCGATTTCCATCGAGCGTTCTGCAAAAGCGCCTTGGCCGCCGAGACCGGCATTGTTGATAAGATAATCTACCTGAAGGCCTTTGGCCTGGACTTCGGCATAAATTTCTTCCGGTGCCGTCTCTTTCGACAAGTCTTTTGAGATGATATATACGGTGGTACCGTATGTATCTTGAAGTTCACGGGCCAGTGCTTCGAGCAAGTCCTGCCTGCGGGCGACGAGGATGAGACTGCCGCCGCGCCGGGCATGGATGTAGGCCAGTTCTTTGCCAAGGCCGCTCGAGGTGCCGGTGATGAGCGCTAGTTTTCCTCTTTAGTCTTGGCTTTTCATATCGGTTGTCATGTAGATCCCTCCTGACTGTTTTTCGATGGGTGTGTTTTACAGCCTTATTGTACCCGGAAATAGACGCCATGAACATATCTTTTTACGCCAATAAGACAACAAATCGCGCCAAGTGAATGATAAAAAATGACCTCGCAGTCTGATCCGATACCGTATTCATGAAGATAGGCATCGGGTGTGATTTGCGAGGTCGTTTCTCTTATTACTTTTTACCGTTCTTACCGTGTTTCTTTTCGAAGGCAATCATATGGGCTTCTTCGTCGGAATGGCCGTCGGCTTTGGCCTTTTCGATGAGGGCTACCATTTCTTCATACGCTTCGGGGATAACCTTGGTCAAATGATTTACCGTGTCATCCCAGTTTTCGAGGAGAATATGGCCTAAGTTGCTGTCGGTGTAGCGGACGTGTTTTTCTAACATCGCCTTGACGGCTTCTTTTTCGGCTTCATCGGTGAGGGTTTCCAATTTTACTAAATCGGTGTTGCATTTTTTCGGGTCTAAGTCGTAGATATAGGCGATACCGCCGGACATACCGGCTGCAAAGTTGTGTCCTGTTTTGCCGAGGATGAGGATCCGACCGCCGGTCATGTATTCACAGCCGTGATTGCCGACGCCTTCGACGACGGCATCGATGCCGCTGTTGCGGACGCAGAACCGTTCACCTGCCGTGCCGTTGATATAGGCTTCGCCACTGGTAGCGCCATAGAAGGCGACGTTGCCGATGATGATGTTGTCTTCGGCGGGGAAGACCGATTCCCGCGGCGGCGAGACGATGATCTTACCGCCAGAGAGGCCTTTACCCAAATAGTCGTTCGCATCGCCTTCAAGGGACAAGGTCAGCCCGTGGGGAATGAAGGCGCCGAAGCTTTGTCCGGCAGAGCCGACGAAGGATAAGGCAATCGTGTCTTCCGGAAGGCCTTTTTCGCCGTAGGCTTTGGTGATTTCACTGCCGAGGATGGTCCCTGTGACGCGGTCGGTGTTTTGAATGCGCAGGCGGGCCCGGATATGCTTCTGCTGTTCCAAGGCTGGCCGGCACATGCGGACCAGTTTGGACATATCGAGGGTCGTATTGATCTGATGGTCTTGGGGAGTCGTGAAGTGATGGCCGACGGAGACGTCCGTATAAGGTCGGTATAAGAGATTTTTTCAGATTAACCGTCTTGGCCTTCCAATGACCGACGTGGTCCTTCTGTTTTAAGCAGTCGTAACGGCCAATCATTTCTTCGACGGTGTGGAATCCCAGGCGGGCCATGATTTCTCGAAGGTCTTCGGCGACGAAATGCATGAAGTTGATGATGTATTCCGGTTTTGCCCTTGAAGCGCTTGCGCAGTTTTTCATCCTGGGTGCAGACGCCGTAAGGGCAGGTGTTGAGATGGCAGTACACGCAGCATGTGGCAGCCGATAGCAAGGAGGGGAGCCGTACCGAAGCCGAATCGTTCAGCGCCGAATAAGGCGGCAATGGCGACGTCGCGGCCGGTGAGGAGCTTGCCGTCGACTTCCAAGGTGACCCGGTCGCGCAGGCTGTTGAGGAGAAGTGTCTGTTGGACTTCGGAAAGGCCGATTTCCCAAGGCAGGCCGGCATGGCGCAGGCTCGTGCGCGGCGAGGCCCCGGTACCGCCGTCGTAGCCGCTGACGACGATCGAGTCGGCCTTGGCCTTGACGACGCCGGCAGCGATGGTGCCGATACCGGCGCCGGCCGTCAGTTTTACGCCGATGGAAGCCCGGCGATTGGCATTTTTCAAATCGAAGATGAGTTCGGCCAAGTCTTCAATGGAGTAGATGTCGTGATGCGGCGGCGGTGAAATGAGGGCGACGCCCGTTGTGGCGTGACGGGTCTTGGCAATATCCGGGTAGACCTTATTGCCCGGCAGATGGCCGCCTTCACCGGGCTTGGCCCCTTGCGAGCATTTGATCTGCAGTTCATCGGCGTGGATGAGGTAGTCGCTGGTGACGCCGAAGCGGGCCGAGGCGACTTGTTTGATTCCGTCGTTCTTTTCAGTATGGAAACGGGCTGCGTCTTCACCGCCTTCGCCGGTATTGCTCATGCTGCCGAGGCGATTCATGGCCGTGGCGATGCATTCGTGGGCTTCTTTGCTGAGGGCGCCGTAGCTCATGGCACCGGTGCGGAAGCGTTTGACGATAGCATCGGCCGACTCGACTTCTTCGATAGGGATGCTGCAGCCAGCAGGGTATTCAAAGTCGAGGAGGTCCCGCAGGCGGAAAACGGTTTCTCGGTTGACGTGAGCGGCGTACTGTTTATAGGTGGCATAATCGTTGGTCTGGACGGCTTTCTGTAAGAGCTGTACCGTTTCCGGATCGATGATATGAGGCTGGCCGCCTTTATGGTATTGGTAAAAATCGCCGCGGTCCAAAGTATCGCCGGTCTGGTAGGCTTCTTGATGGCGCATGGCGTTTTCGTCAGCGATTTCGGCGATGCCCAGTCCTTCGATGGGGGACGGCGTATGACAAAAATACTTGTCGATGAGGTCGCGGCTGATGCCGACGGCTTCAAAAATCTGGGCGCCGTGATAGCTGTGAATGGTCGAAATCCCCATCTTGGACATGACGGCTAAGATGCCTTTTACGGCAGCGTCGATATAGTTCTGACGGGCCTGTTCATAGTCGAGGCGGGGGAGTTTTTTGCCGGCAATCAGTTCTTTGATCGATTCTAAGGCGATGTAAGGATTGATGGCCGTAATTCCGTAGCCGATGAGGGTACAGAAATGATGGACTTCGCGCGGTTCTCCCGATTCCAGGACCAGGCCGACGTCGGAGCGGACGGCTTTGTCGATGAGGTAGTGATGGAGGGCGGCCGAGGCCAAGAGGGCCGGGATGGCTGCCATACGGGAGTTGATGCCCCGGTCGGATAAGACCAGGATGTTGGCTCCATTTTTAATCGCCTTCAAGGCGTCGATGCACAGGGATTCGATGGCCGTTTCCATCCCTTCGGCACCGTTGTTGACGGGATAGAGCATGGATAAGGTCGCCGTGTGCAGTTTGGGCGTCATGAGTGACTTGATGACCGCCAGTTGTTCATTGGTCAAAATCGGCGTCTTCAAGTAGAGTGCCGCTGTCGACGCTTCGTTTGGTTCCATGATATTGGCTACGTTACCGACCATGATCGATGACGACATGACTGTCTTTTCACGGACGCCGTCGATGGCCGGATTGGTTACCTGGGCAAAATTTTCTTTAAAATAATCATATAAGAGCTGGGGCCTGTCATTCAAGACCGCCAGGGGGACGTCGACGCCCATGGAATCGATGGCGTGGTGGCCGTCGCGGGCCATGGGCAGGATGACCTTGTCCATGTCTTCCTGGGTGTAACCGAAGACCTTTTCCTGTTCTTTTAAATCGTAAGGGATGATGGCTTCGCTGTGAGGCAGGGCCTGATTATCCATGAGGTCGTCCAGGTCGGTGATGTGTTCTTTATACCAGTCGGCATAGGGGTGTTCGGAGGCGATTTCGTGTTTGATTTCATCGTCGCCGATGATGCGCTGCTTTTTTCGTATCGACGAGGAGACATCTTACCCGGTTCGAGGCGCCCTTTATAAAGGATGTCTTGGGGCGGAATGGTGACGACGCCGACTTCAGAACTGACGATGACCCGGTCGTCGAGGGTGACGTAATAGCGGCCCGGACGAAGGCCGTTCGGTCGAGCATGCCGCCGATGACCGTGCCGTCGCAGAAGCCGATGGCCGCCGGCCCGTCCCAGGGTTCGAGCATAAAGTTATGGTAGCGGTAGAAGTCGCGCTTTTCCGGGCTCATGAGGGGATCCCGTTCCCATGGTTCCGGAATCATCATCATCATGGCATGAGGCAGAGAATGGTCGGTCATGTAGAGATATTCCAGGCAGTTGTCGAACATGGACGAGTCGCTGCCCGTATCGTCGACGACGGGGAATACTTTTTCCATGTCCGGGAAGAAGGCCGATTTTGACTTGCCTTCACGGGCATTGAGCCAGTTGATGTTGCCCTGGATCGTATTGATTTCCCCATTGTGGACGATGTAGCGATTCGGATGGGCCCTAGCCCAGCTGGGGAAGGTATTGGTACTGAACCGGGAGTGGATGAGGGCCATGGACGTGATGAAGTCGAGGTCCGATAAGTCGAGGAAGAAGTGGCGCAGCTGGACCGACGTCAGCATGCCTTTATAGACGATAGTCTTCGACGACAGGCTGGCAATATAGAAATCCGTTCCCTGTTCCTGGCTTTTGGGAACGATTGCTTTTTCCGCCAGTTTACGGATGACGTACAATTTTCGTTCAAAGTCCATCTGGGTCTTCATGGTCGGGTCTTTCCGGATAAAGACCTGCAGAAAATGGGGACACGTTTTTTTGGCGATATTGCCGATCAGGCTTTCATCGACGGGGACGTCGCGCCAGCCGAGGATAGAAAGGCCTTCGGAACGGACGATATCTTCAAAGGCATCCATTTGTTCCTTACGAAATGTTTTATAGCGATGGGCAAAAATCATGCCGACGCCGTAGTCGCCCTCGTCGGGAAGGGTAAAGCCTAAGACGCCGCATTCACGGCAGAAGAATTGGTGCGGTATCTGAACCAAGATACCGGCGCCGTCACCACTGTTGGCATCGGCTCCTTCGGCGCCGCGATGGCGTAGATTTTCTAAAATCGTAAGGGCGTCGTCGATGATGCTGTATGATTTTATCCCTTTTATATTGGCAACGATACCGATACCGCAGGCGTCGTGTTCGTATGACGGATCATACAGGCCTTGCGGCTCCGGCAGATCGCGCATTTTTTTGTTCATAGACAAGTCCCCCTTTGCGTATATAAAAACGAGCCGTCACTGTATGAGAGAGGGCTCGTGGATACTGTGGTGCATCTATGATTATAGACGATTTGTAAGGACGATGCAATGACTTTTTTGAATATATGAACAAAAATACCGATAATTTTAATGTGTAAAACGAATTTATTGTTATTTTAAAAAGAATTAAAGAGAAAAACGTGAAAATTGTTTCCTGAACAAGGAAGCTCCGCCGTTGGCCGGGTGACGCATGGACTGAGCCGAAATACCGGCGGCTTCTAGGGTTTCTGCCGATTTTCGGCCAATGGCGGCGACGCGGATGTCCGGCCGGCAGAGATGGAGCAGGGCTTTGGCATAAGAAAGGCCGGCAGCCAGTTCGGCATCACTCGGCGTGCGGTTGGAAAAGGGCGATTTTTTATGAGGGTGGAAGGGGAAAATGTTCCACAGCAGGACGTCCTTTGGATCGAGGCCGTTATCGACGATGGCGCCCCAAACATAGGTGTCAGTCGGTTCGTTCATCCCCTTGTCCTGTTGGGGGCGGCTGGTCATGAAAGTGCAGTCGGGGCGGCTCGTCCGTTCTCCCTGCCGGCCGAGGATGATCGATGACGAGATCTGTTTATGCGCATCGAGGAGCATCCGTTCGCAGGTGATGGGAATGCCCGTAAAGCGGCATCCCTGGTAACCGGCGGCTTCGGCAATGAGCAAAATGCGGGCACGATGCAGGCGAGGTTCCAGATAATCCCGGAGCTGACGGCAGCGGATATCCGGCGCTGCCGGGCCGATGTCGCACTGCTCGTCATATTCTGACCAGGGATTGAAAACGCCGGGTTCATGGTAATCGCAAAGTGTATGGATGAGGTTTTTCATGATATTCCCTTTCTGGCTATGGCGCCGGCGTAAAGAGATAGTAGGAGCCGACGTGTGCCGTTTCGCGGGTCAAGGGGGCAAAGTTCGAGGCCAGATAATTTTGGTATTGGCTGCGGGGGACGATGAGAGTCAGGTCCTGATGATTTTGCAGACGGTTGATGACGGACGCTTCTTCTTCCTTGGGGTAGAGATATTTTTTTGCCCAAACGGCGTCGCGCTTTTGTGTAGAATTTTTATCGGACTTTCCGGCTGACGTCCAGATGGCGGTCTTTCCCGTGTAATAGGGGTAAGACGTCCGATACTCTTCAAAGAAGTAGGCCTGTCCCGTTATGGGTGCCGTAGTCAGGCTTTGGGCCGATCGGTATTGATAGAAGGGGATCAACACCTGGAAGGTTACGATGAGATAGGTAACGGCAGTCATGGCCGTAATGAGAATGGGCAGGGCGATATAGGCTTTTTGCCACCAGGCCAGTAAGATGAGGAAGGCCATGATGGCGATGAAGATCGTCAGCAGTAACAGGCCGTCGACGGGGAAGGGCGCTTTGCTGGTAAAGAAGTTCAGTGCTGCAAAGAGAAGGCCGAACAAGAGGGCCGGAATGATGACGATGAGCCAGAGGCGATGGCGGTCCTCTTGGTGGAAAGAATCGATGGCCCAAGCGCCGAGATAGAGTAAGGGCCAGTTGGCGATGTAGGCATAGGTCGGGTATTTCGTAGCCATGAGGCTGTAAAATAAAATGGTCCCGATGGCCCAAACGGCCATGAACACATAGGTGTCATCGCGACGGCGCCGTTTCCATAAGCCGTACAGGCAGGGGCCGGTCCAGGGAAGGAGGCTGACCGGAACCAGGACCAGATAGTAGTACCAGACGTTGTCTTTCGGGTGTTCAGAAACCGTAGCCCGGACGACGTTATTAAATCCCAGGAAGCCATCGATGAAATCCTGACCGTGGAGGCGATACATCGGGCCGTACCAGCTCAGGACGAGGAGGAGGAATAAGGCGATGCCGACCGGCGGAAAGAGTCGTTTGGCATAGGCGGCATTGCGCTGAATGATGGCAAAGAGGAGGAGAAATAAGCCGGGCAGGACGAGGCCGACCGGTCCTTTGGTGAGGACGGCGCCGGCAGCCATGACATAGGCGGCGATGACATAGTTCTTTTTGGCTTCCGTAAGGCCGATAAAGGCAAAGAATAAGGTGGCGCCGCTAAAGAAGAACAAGGGCTGATCGGTGATGACCGAACGGCTGATGAGCCAAACGGCAAGGGACGTCGCCGTCATGGCTGCAAAGAGAACGGCCGTTGCCGTACGCTGCGTCTGGCGCAGGGCGAACCAGGCGGCCAGGGTGCAGGACATGGCCCCAAAGAGGACGGCCGGCAGGCGGGAAGCAAAGTCCGTGGCGCCGAAAACACTGTAGGACAGACTCAGGAGCCAATAGAGAAAAATCGGTTTATCGTACCAATAGATGCCATAGATCTGCGGCGAAATCCAGTCGCCGCTCTGAACCATTTCAAGGGCCGTCAGGGTGTAATTGGATTCGACGGGGTCGGTGACGGCCAAGGCAGATATACCGACTGCCAGAAACAGAAAGGTTGCTGCAAAGATGAGGGTTAGCAGGGATGACTGTTTCATACGTACCTCCTAGGGGTGATTGATGAGGATGACTTGTGACGGCGTTTCTCCGGCAATGCCGAAGCGGTCGATTAAAGGCTTCGATTTGGTCAGCTTATGAAAGGTCGCTTTGGACATGATGAGAAAAATTTTCTCGTCCTGCGTAAGGAGCGTGTCCAGTTCGGGATTTTTTACAGGGTCCCATTCTTCCCCGGACTTGCCGCTGTAATAGGTAATGCCCGGGCGGAGAAATTTTTCGATGTACAATTGGGAATGATCGTCGTAGACGTTAGGTAGGATTTGGGCTGTATCATAGGACGTGACATAGCTCTTTAGCTGTGGGATGACATGTCCGAATATGGCCCAGGAAAAACAGACCATCGTGGCGGTAGCGACGATGAAGGCCATCCGGAAGCGGCGGCGCCATAAAAAAACTACGTCGGTAGAAAGAGGGCGGCCGTAAGCCCTGCCGATACCCAGGCGATGGCGGGTCGGAAGAAAGCTGCGCCCGGGCTCAAGGGAAGGGCGTTGCAGGCCAGCAGCAAAATGCCGAGTATGTAGGATGCGGCCAGAAGGGCCCGCGGGAAGGAGCGTTCAATATAGGACCGATACCAGTACCAGCCGATGAGATAGGCCGTCGGCGGGAACATGGGGGCGATATAGGTGACGAGCTGCGTCTTCGAGAGGGAGAAAAAGAGGAAGATGAACCCGGCCCAGACCAGGCAGAACTGCAGGGCGTCGCGGAAGGGATCCCGTTTTTTGAACAACCGCCGGAGCGCCGGTCCGAGATAGACCGTCCAAGGCATCATGGCGGCTAATAAGACCGGGATGAAGAAGAAAAGACTGTTCTGACCGGGATGTTCCGGAGCGGCAAAGCGGGTGATGTTGTGGTAGCCGATGAACGTGTCTAAGAAAGCTTCGCCGTGAACCTTGTACATGAGGACGTACCAGGGTAGGCCGACGGCAAAGGCTAAGAGGATTCCCTGGGGAATCTTCATGTCTTTCAGCAGCGACCATTGGCGGGTCCAGGCGATGTAAATCAGCATGATGAGGGCCGGAAAGGCGTATCCTATGGGACCTTTGACCAGGAGCGACAGGCCGCAGAAGAAATAGGCCGTATAGTATTTTTTCCGGTAAAAGGACATCATGGCGACGGTCAAGGTCAGGACCAGGGTCATATCGGTGACGGCGGCCTTGCCGATATACATGAAGCCGAAGCTGGTTACCAGCAGCAAAGATGACAAGGCAGCAATCGGCTTATTGAAGATGTCACGGCCGGCTGCATAGATGTAAAGCGTCGTTGCCATGGCGGCCAGGGCGCTGGGCAGGCGGGAGGCAAAGTCCGTGACTCCGAAGAAGCTGTATGAAATCATTTCCAGCCAGTAAAAGAAAGGCGGTTTGTCATACCAGAAATTGCCAAAAATGCGCGGCGATAGCCAGTCGCCGGCAGCCAGCATTTCCCGGGCCGTTTCACCGTACACCGGTTCGTCCGGATCCATGAGCGGCACGGCACCTAAAAAGGGCAGCAAAATAATTGCTGCCACTAAGGCGACGATGAGGCCGTAACGATTGTCATATAACCATTGTTTCATGCGGCATTTCTCCGACGGCGTTTATGCCAAAAATAGACGATCCCTGCGATGACGCAGACGACGGCGATGACGATAAGGAAGATGTGATTGTACTGAATGAGGTCGCGCCAATGACTGCCGAGGAGCGATCCGGCCCATACCAGAAGCAGGGTCCAGGGGATGGTGCCGATAATCGTGAAGATCGTGAATTTCCAGAAGGGGTAGCGGGCGACACCGGCCGGGAAGGAGATAAAGGTGCGGACGCCGGGCAGGCAGCGGCAGATGAGGACGGCAGCACCGCCGTACTTATTGAACATGTTTTCTGCCATTTGGAATTTGTGCTCGTTAAAGAAGATGTATTTGCCGTACTTTAAGAGCAAAGGGCGGCCGCCGTACGAACCGAGCCAATAACTTAAGACCGAGCCGACGAGGCCGGCCAGACAGGCGACGATGAAGGTCGTCCAAAAAAGAGAAGATTTGCTGAGAAATGAGAAATCCGGCAAAGCCCAACACGACTTCACTGGGGATGGGGATATTAGCATTTTCTAAGACCATAGCGACGAAAAGGGCGATATAGCCATACGATTCCATGAGTTGTAATAGCGTATCCAATGAGGCACTCTCCTTAGGGTGACTAAAAAATAAACTTTACGATATATCATAGCATAGATGGCCTGTGCGGGCTAGTCACTATGCGAATTAGCCCTTGCTTTTAAAGCATGATAGATGGAGCAGGGCGTATCGGCAAAGCAGGTAACTGTAAACGACCAGAATGAGCAGGGTCAATAAAGTTTTCAACCACGAGGCAGCTGCCAGCGGGTGGAGGAACCAGGTCGTATGAATGATGATCGGTTCGCTGATGAAGAATAAGCCGTAACCCAGGCGATGAAGAGACTGGGACCACGGGCGATGGCCGTTAAAATACTGATGAAAGAAGGCTGTCAGGCCTAAGACGGCGGTCATGGGAAGGGCAGCCGATAAGGGTGCAGCTACCCAGGGGATCGTCGGGATGACGCCGGTCATCAGCAGGCTGTTCGCTATCAGGACGACGATAAAGGCGATGAAGCTTCCCATAGACGGGACGTATCCATTGGCCGTAAACCAGCGGCTGCGAAAGGCTTGAAGTCCCAAGATGAAGGAAAACAAGGACAGGATCAGCCAATCGGGCCGGATGATGGCGAGATAGGGAATCATCACCGATGGGGGCAGGAACAGATGGGCGCCATAGAGGGCGGCTGCCCATAAGAGGAAAAACAGCGTTAGAAACGGAGCGGTCGGACGGCCGAGTTTTCGCTGCTGCAGGAAGCTGTGAGCGGCCCTCTTTACCAGGCTCAATAAGGCAAATAACAGCAGCAGCCAGGCCAGGGCCCACGATACGACGGGCAGGGTGCCGGTCACGAGTCTTTCTTCAATGCCAAAGAGGATCAGCACGATGAGGGGCAGGCCTAAGCGGTGCCAACGATCTTTGAGAAAGAATGGGATCGTTCGTATCCGCAGTTTGGACGCACCGAAATAGGCGCTGATAAAAAAGACAGCGGCAATGGCAATGGCCGCGCTTTCTTCATAAAAGACCGTTCCCAAAGGAAGTAATAGGGCGGCCAGGGTCAATATAATCGATAAGCTGCGCAGGTTATCGAAATAAATGAATCGATTCATAGTTCGTGACCTTCTTTCTTAGGGGCAGTAAAACCGAAGCGCTGGTTTGAACTGCTTCTATATACTATAGTGATATTATAACGTTTTCTTAACGGATGTAAAAAATATTCTGAAAATAACTTTCTTTACGGGCTTTAAATGGGCCTGACGAAGGGGCATGGTTTATGATACACTGTTGAAAGAACGATGTGCTTCCTCCCGCGCCTTCTTTCCATCGGCATCTTGATAGGGTGTACTTGCCCGGCTTCAGTCCCTGTCAGAAGGGGCACGGCCTTTTTGTTCGATAAATAGGTCGCCAGGAGGCGGTTCTATGGACTCATCATATCATAGTTCTGATTTATTGAGGAATATAAAATAATGTTTTGAAAGAAGTGATTGTTTTATGATTTCAACAGAAGACAGCATCATCCGCTTGGTCATATCCCTCATCCTGGGGGCCATCATCGGATATGAACGGCAGTCTCAAAGTAAGTCGGCCGGACTCCGGACCCATACGCTGGTATGCGTCGGCTCCTGCCTGTGCATGATTATTTCTATCAACGTCGCCATGGAGTATTTTTTTGAGTTCGGCTACCGCAATGCCGACCCCGGGCGCATTGCCGCCCAGGTCGTATCGGGTGTCGGCTTCATCGGTGCCGGAACGATTTTGGCCAATCAGAAAGAACGCAGTGTCCGCGGGCTTACGACGGCGGCCGGCGTTTGGGCCGTATCGGCCATCGGCCTTGTCGTCGGTGCCGGTTATCTGGTCGTATCGATCGTGGCAACGGCCCTTATCTTTTTAGTCCTGACCGTCTTCGTTCGCTTAGACGCCCGCCTCGAAGGACAGTTCCGGAAAAAATATATCATGCATGTCGTCATGAAGAACAATATCGGCCAAGCGCGGAGACTGTCCGGTTTTGTAAGCGACCATCAGCTCCATATTAAAAAGTTCCACAATTACAGTGACGATGAGGCACCTTTTTCGGAGATTGAATTGGAATTGACCGCCGTGTCCCATCTGGATGCGCCGGAAATCATCAGTGAGCTCTTAGCCGTGAAAGGCATAAAAGAAGCCGATTTTTATGCCGATGACGGTCAGAAAAAAGCCGTTGTCGGGCCTTGAAGATACTGTATACAATATACTTCTCATGTATACAGTATTTTGCGCCCTTTCCTATATAAAAATGGCGGTTTCGGTGCTATAATGCAGAGCGTTGGAACCTTTGCCGTGTCAAAGGGGAATGGATAGATAGAGAGGGGTTTTTACGATGACGATTATGGCAGCAGCAAGCAGAGAAGGAAAGGTTTTACGCGACGTCGTGTTTTCCGCCAGCGCCGCCGCACGAGAAGCGGCCGCTCAGTATGGGGCAGAGCGCGTCGTCAACGCCGCCATCGGCTGTTATGCCGGAGATGATGAACAATTGGCCTGTCTGCCCGTTGTAGAAGAACTCTACCGCGCCTTGCCAATGCGCGATTTTATCACCTATGCACCGCCGCTGGGGTTAGAATCCTACCGTCAGGGGGCCATCGAGGAAGCCTTTGAAGACTGTCGCCCCGAAGGCTACACCGATGCCGTCGCTACGGCAGGCGGTACCGGGGCCATCCATATTGCCATTGCCAATTATTCTGAAGTGGGTGACGTCGTCCTTACGACGAATTGGCGCTGGAATATTTACGATGCTTTGTGCCAGGAAATCGGCCGCCGTCTCCGCCCTTTTTCCATGATTGATTCGAAGGGCCATTTTAATATCGTTTCCTTTTCGGCGGCTGTATCAGAGGCCCTTGAAAGTCAAGATTCCTTGCTGATTATCCTCAATACGCCGGCCAACAACCCGACGGGTTTGCCCTGTCCGACGAAGAATGGCGCCAGGTCCTCGACGTCTGCCGTTTCCATGAAAAGCAGGGAAAGCGACTGAGCCTTCTCGTCGACATCG
>ENA-OQKC01000499-OQKC01000499.1-human-gut-metagenome-genome-assembly--contig:-NODE-499-length-16421-cov-2.815883_pt1 | contig 16421 bp, 14 predicted proteins | sample MGYA00242774_ERZ504790 | MGnify/ENA primary metagenome ERZ504790 (study PRJEB26092, sample SAMD00036419) | human gut metagenome | host: Homo sapiens | study: EMG produced TPA metagenomics assembly of...
AAAAGACAAATTCCTGCCAACAATAACTGCGGGAAAGTATTCACCATCAAAATACCTGCCAGTAACACCCAAGTCATAATAGAAGATGAGAACTGCACCACAGGCACCAAAGCCGAGCGCATCTTTAGCGGAGCGTATGCACGCGCATGTTGCACGGCGTGTCCGCATTCATGGGCGGCAACTGCCGCAGCAGCCACACTGTTGCTTCCATATACCCCTTCACTAAGGTTCACCGTTTTGTTTGCCGGATTATAATGATCGGTCAGCATACCCGGAGTGCTGGTTACACGCACGTCATAGATACCGTTATCATGCAACATTTTTTCAGCCACATCCTTTCCTGTCATACCGCTGGCCAAAGGCATCTTCGAGTATTTCTTAAACTTGCTTTGCAGACTATTCTGTACAATATAGCTGATTACCGCGATTCCAATAAATAAGATCCAATACATTGACATAGTTTTGTTCTTTATAATTCTGTTGTTAAATATACACGTTATTATGTACAAATAGTTTGCCAGCATCCCCCTTTTAAATAGAATTAAGAATTCCTGCCATCACACGCCTCCGAATTCACATCCGTCAATTTCAATTAAAAAATAATATTATGAGAAAAAAAGAGTGGATTATTGACTTTTGATTTATACATTTGAGGCAAAATTAAGAAATATGGAACATGAAATAGGAAATATATCCATAGCCCGTATCCGACAGATGAATCCCAGTCTAAAAGGGATTAACAATGATTTCGTAATGGATAGAAGCGAACATTACATCCCCGAGAATATGAACCCCATCTTTAAATACCCATTACGGCTGGATGGAATCATTATCTCTATCCGTGAAAAAGGCTCTGCCAAAGTCAATATCAATTTACGGGAATACGACATTGAGCAAAACGATCTGATTATTTGCGCTCCCGGCGATATTCTACAGTCCATGTTATCACCGGGCATTCATTTGTCACAAATGTTTTTAATATCATCTGATTTCTTAAAAGAGATGTATATCAACCTGAACAGTTTCATGCCATTTTTCATCTCATTGAAAGAGAATCCCAAATTTCATTTGATGGAAGAAGAGGTACAGGAACTGAAATCATTCTATGAACTGATAGAAGAAACCGTAAGCCGGAACGATAACTTCAGGACAGAAATCGTACGCAGACTAATGGGGGCCTATTTATATAAGATAGGTTCCATCCTTCATAGAAAACAACCGGAATTCCTTTCCGAGAATCCGAAATCACTGAAAAGGGAAGAGGTATTGTTCAACCAGTTCATCAACTTGCTGACCGAACATCACCGTAAAGAAAGACGCGTAGATTTTTATGCGGAGCAATTATTCCTGAGTCCCAAACATTTCTCCACCGTAGTAAAGAAAGTAAGCGGAAAAACTGCCGGAGAGTGGATTGACGAATATGTGATACTGGAAGCCAAAGCGCTGTTGAAATACTCCGTCATGTCTATTCAGGAAGTAGCTTATTTTATGAATTTCCCGAACCCTTCCTTTTTTGGCAAATACTTCAAGCACCATACCGGGTTATCTCCCAGCGAATACAAGATGCAATAATGAAAACAGAAGATAAAAAATAGTAATCCAACGGGGGCTGTCCGAAAAAAAACGGACAGCCCCCGAAAGTAAATTATATAAGTGTGACTACACTACCTCTCATCTTAAAATAATTTTGCAGGATATTCACCGGCATCCACCAATGCCTGTATCTTGTCAACCACACTCTGACGGTCTTCAGGATAAGTTACTCCAAACCATTTGCTGGTAGTATCCAATACCTCAACGGTAGCAGTACCGTCATTAATCAGCTTGTCCACCATCAGCGGAATAAAGAATTCGCTCTTCAAGTTTTCCATATTTTTAGGATCGCTCAAGAATGCTTTAAAGAATTCCTTGCTGTAAGCAAAGTAATCAGGAGTAAAGCCCCAGAAGTTCATGCTCACCGGAGTTGTGTCAGGGGTAGCTGTCCATTCGCCATTGTCGTCAATATACTTCACTTCTCCGTCTATGCGCTGAATTTTGGTACGTTCTACCACGGAAGTCAACAAATGATCCGCATTGGTTCCACAGATGCCGCGGGATACCGTTCCACTCTCGCTCAATGTATTTCCTACACGGAAGCCCACCATAGCATACGTGTTTTTAGCACCTTCGGGCAATGCAGAAAGGAACTTGCCCATTACCTGGAACGAGTCACGGCCATAGAAGTCATCGCAATTGATCACCGCAAACGGTTCCTGTATCACATCAGCTCCCATCATGACAGCATGGTTAGTTCCCCAAGGTTTTGTACGCTCCGCAGGACAAGTAAAACCCTCCGGCAGATTGTCTAAAGCCTGGAATACCAGTTCGCAAGGAATATGACCTTCATATTTAGAAATAATCTTTTCACGAAAATCTTGTTCAAAATCTTTACGGATAACAAAGACCAGTTTTCCAAAGCCGGCGTTGATAGCGTCATAAATAGAATAATCCATAATAGTTTCGCCGTTAGGACCCAGACCATCCAATTGCTTCAATCCTCCGTAACGGCTGCCCATACCAGCCGCCAATAAAAATAAAGTTGGTTTCATAGTTTATTTATTTAAAATTGAATATTTGATGGTACAAAGCTACAAAATAATACGGAGGAAAAAAGCTACATTCCATTCAAATTCGAGCATAAATCAATCATTTCCCTCCTTTTGACGCAAATCAAGCCCTATTTCTAGAAAGGATAGCCGATGGCAAAGTGCAATCCCAGTCCATCCTTAAACTTAGGAATATTATAATATCCTTTCTTGCCGGTATCATACGGATCATGAAGAGCAATACCCAGATCCAGGCGGATCACCAGGAAAGTAAGGTCATAACGCAATCCCACCCCAGTACCCAAAGCTATACTTTTAGCAAAATTACGAAGAGTAAGCAAACCGCCGGGACGTATATTCTCACCTTCCTCATTCTTTTGTTCACGCAGCAGCCACACATTTCCCGCGTCCAGAAAAGCTGCCCCGTACAAATCACCCAGGATAGGGAAACGGTATTCCACATTCGCTTCCAGCTTCACATCTCCGGTTTCATCCAGATAACCATACTGTTTATCTTCGGGACGATAAGAACCGGGACCGATAGAGCGCACTGTAAACGCACGGATACTGTTAGCTCCCCCAATATAGAACTGCTCGCTGTAAGGCGCTACAGTCTGGTTCCCATATGCATACAAAATTCCCCCCATCAAACGAGTGGCTATATGCTGTTTCTCTCCGACTTTAAACAAACAACGCACTTCGGATGTCATTTTCAGGAATTGCGCATAAGGACTGTTTAATAACTTCTTATCTGTTTCCTTGAATCCCTTCCCAAAAGCAGCATACACCAACGAAGTCAGATTACCTGCCGAAGTAAAGGAAGTTTCCCACCATAAATTATTGCGTTTCTTCAACGGGGCGTTATCATACGTAAACGTATAACTCATAGCTGGAATAAACTGATTTCCCAAACTGATTTTCAAGCTCCGGTTCTTGTCCACTATCGTATCAAAACGTGTAGTAGTATGCTGCAACGTATTAAATGCCAATCTGAAAGGAGTCACAGTATGTTTCCATACCCGCGAAGGCTGGAAATCGTATGACACCGTTCCACCGAAGAAAGCATTTTAAAGAAGCGGGCACGATTCAACTGACTGGCATACAACTTGAATGAGGTATGCTGCGGAAATCGCGAGCTCATCATTTTTTTACTCATCCACGGCAACACCAGGCGAGGATACTCCAATGAAAAAGAAGTCCCCAACTCGTATGAGTTCAATTTAGAACTGTTCCCGTCCGCCGTAGAATTGGTCTGCCATTCGTATGACCCTTTCAACTGGAAAGAAAGCGTGGCGGCTGTACGCATGAAATTCTTCCGCGAGAGGCTGAAAATCGCTCCGGGACCAGTCTGATCCGTACTTTTGGTAGTCACATTGAATTCCAGTTCTCCGTCATACGGCAAATCGAATGTAGCATTCATCCGCACATTCAGCGTATCACACCCCGGCAATGTATCTTGCGGGGCATAGCGGAACTCGGCAAATTTGAAAATGCCCAAACGCGCCAAGGCTTCCTGCGTGAAATTCTGACGGGCCTGAGAATAAAGCTGCCCTTTCTGGTAAAAGAAGCGCTTAGCCAATACTCCGGGGCGGATACCGGGTTTCTTACCGCTATAGTGTAAAGTCATTCCCGGAAAGACGATGGAATCAGTAGGTTCCTCTCCTTTATATCCGGTAAGATAAACAGAAGTATTCCCTATATAATAAGGTCTTTTCGCATCGGCAGGCACTCCAGCTTTCGGAACAACCTGCAAACTGACCATTCCCGGTTTGCGCAAGGTATCCGCACGGAAAGTAATGAATTCGGGACGGAAATAATAATAACCATTGTTACGGAAAAGGGTACTCAGCCGCTGGCGCTCCTCCTCCAGTTTCAACACACTGAAATTATCTCCTTTATGCAATACCCTCTGGTCATAAGCAGCCCTGATCAGACTATCGGCGCGAGGAGGATATTTCAGATACATGACAGAGTCCAGATAATAAGGGTTCGCCATATCAATCTTATAACTTAACTTGGCTTTCCGAGGATTCTTCAACGAGTCTACAGAATAAGTCACAGCACCATTGAAAAAGCCATAATCATGCAACAGATTGGTGGCCACCTTCACACGGGTTTCCGGATTCACCGTAGACAAATACACCGGAGTAGACCCCAGCTTGTTGAAGATCCAATGCCCCACCCCCTTTTTATCCTGGTATTTCACAAAATCATTGTATATCCACAAACCGAAAGGAATGGGAAAACGCAAGGAGTTGCTTCCCAAAATGGCATTATTGGGAGGATAAGACAAAGCAGCCTCCACCTCTTCCAAGGTCTGGACACCGGCAGGGGTCTTGTCTTCATTCAGAATCTCCATATTTTTCACACCGACATATAGCGTTTCGTCTTCCGGCAAATTCCTGGTAGTAGAGCAGGCAACTGTCATCAGCAACAATACCGATAATAGAAACAGGTTTATGTTATGTTTTCTCTCCATATCTCCAACAATCATTTTTTCTTCTTAGACTTGAAAATAAACAGTTCGCCCAGGTGACTCATCTTCTTGCGAAGCACAATACCCACACCGGTCTCTATGATCTCACCTTCCAGCACACTCTCATAGTTCTTGTCGTGGAAGAGCTTGACATACCGGGTACCGCTGTTGTCCAAGCGGTATTCTATGGATACATTATCAATAAAGGTTTCATCCTGCTGTACCGTACTTCCGGTAGACACTTTACCGCCTACCACTATACGGAAGCGGTTATTCCAGAAACGTTTGGCGAACTGGAAATTATAATCCGTGCGTTTCCCGCCGCTATCGGCATCATCCACCGTTTCCATGCCCACATTGATATCAAGTGCTTTCCCGGCAATATTCGAGATTTCGCTCTGCAGGAATGAGTTCAAGGCATTATTCACATTAAATCCTCCCGTAGAGTTTCCTTCAGCCATATACATTCCGGTCACCAGCATGGTGACAGCCAGTTTTCCCCGTTCCTCCACCGACATGGCATTCAGCTGGTCTTGCACAGACGCATCCTCGGGAGCCGAAAGGGTAAACGCCAGCCCCAGATTCTCCAGACTCTGGCTCAAAGCGATCCCTACATCAAACCCGACGATACGCGAAGTCTTTCCATCCTCGCCCACCGAAGCACGGACCCTTTCGGTCGCGGTAATGTTCAGTTGCGGATTCATGATATTTCCCGTCCACTCCACATAACTGCCATTTTGAATATTAAAAGTCTTCAGCGGAATAATCGGAATCTGGTATTTCATCTCCCCGCTCATCAAGGAATAACGCCCGGTCAGCAACATATCCCCCTGAGGAGTGTACTGGAATGACAAGTCTCCGCCTCCTTCCAGCAACATATAGTTGGAGCCGTCCGGCACCAGATCCACACGTGCCTGCACCGCCTGGTCTATATGCATAGTCATGGCCACATCCATCCCTCCCAAAGAGATTTGCTGGACAGAGGACTCCTCTACCGAAGTTGTGTCGTTGAAATTGACAAAAGTCACCATATCCCCCAAACGGTCGTTCACCGTCAAGGGAGAGTCTTTCAGGACATAGGTCACATTGGTCTTCCCCAATATGTTCATGTTCCCCCGCATCACCAGTTCCTCCACAGGACCGCGCAGCGTTGCGTTAAAATCCACATACATCTTGCCGTAAACCATAGCCCGCTTGGTACGGGGGGCATTCAGCAACTCATAATTCTCGGCATGCATTTAAGGTTCACCGCCGTCCGTTCCAAATCCGAGAAGTCCACCTCGCCGTTAATGGTAAAGGAGTCTTGCCTTTGGTGAATATATCGAACTCCTTGAACATCATCTTACTGTTCACCACCTGCACCGGTTCATTATCAAAACGGAACATGGCAGACATCTCCGGCATGAAGAAAGTCACGGAATCCAATGCCAGTTCCCCATTCAGCAAGGGTTTGGCCGGATCACCTTTCATGGACAATGTTCCATCAATATCCCCGTCCAGTTCCACCATGCGGTCGGGCACAAACGGATTGGCGACATTCAGCGGAAAATGTTCGAAGGCTATATCCGCGCTCAGGCTTCCCGTTCCTTCCTCCGCGGGCAGATAGATACCTCCCAAATGAGCTATCTCCTCACCATCATGGCGTATATAGGCATCCAGATGATGATCCTTTGCCTCACCGGGCAGATACACACCACCCAGTTCCCAATTTCCCAACGCACTGCCTTCATATTTGAATTCATCTATACGCAAATCACTGCTCACCATCATATACGGACCGGAATCTATATAATGCGCTTCTGCTCCGATCCATCCTTCCATATCAGGCATATAGGGAAGGATACGCCGGAATTCTTTCAGATTGATGCGTGAAAGCTCCACCGTCATATCCTGTTTGGCTATGGTATCTTCCCGATTGGTATAGAAACTGAGTCCGGTCCCCTGCTCGTCATGCAAATCCAGATTTGCATGAATCCGCCCGTTGTCAGCCAGATAAATATAGTTATTTTTATTCACGGTAAAAGGACGGTATACCAACGTGGGATGCTCCGGAAAAACCTTCATGCGTATGCCGTGGCGGCGCAGGTCGGCCATCACGCCCATATATACTCCCTGTTCTTTACGGGCATTCAGGTATTGAACCAACAACTGGGCGCTGTTGTTTCCCACATTTCCCTCCAGCGTCACATCAAACGCCTCCTGTCCCGGTTTGGGTCCGTTCACCACTCCGCTCAACATATTTATGCCATTCAGGTCCTGCTGTACATCCAGATAAATGGTATCCAAAGTCAGGCTGTCTGTACGCAATCCATATAAATAAGCCTCCCCGTTCAATCCCTCTGCCGGAGATGAATCCACATCCATAAACAGACGAGTGTATGACAACCCCATCATTGACAGATAATTGGCTATCGGATTATCGGGACCGGAAGATATTTTCAGACATAGTCCCGGAAGAAATTCCCGAAGCTCCTCCTGTTCAATATGTTTGCTTTCCCATTGTTCCGCCAGTTTCTTCATCAGCAAATCCGCCCTGCCGGAAATGTATTCCATGTGCCCTGCTCCTTCCAGACTCAAATCAAGATCCCCCGCACGCAGATAAGCAAAAGTGGAATCTCTGGAAGTGCTGAATCCGGCAAACAGGTCCTTGGAATGGGAAGTGCGTTTGGCAGTGACAATCGTGGCATTCGTCATCTCGGCCTCTACGACATACCTTTTTCTGAGGTCACTGCTGAAACGGACACCCAGGTGCTGGGAGGTCTGAAAACGGGTATACCATCAGATGAAGCGCCTGCCAATCCAAATGAGCCACATCCATTTTCAAGTCGCCCGAAACATCATGAGGTTTCAAGATACCATCCAGATGCGCCTTGATATCCATGGTCCAGTTTTTCACTGCCAGTGAAGCGTGCACCTTCGATTTCTCCAGTCCGGCAGCCAGTGAGATTCCTGTCAAATGATAACTGCCATAATGGAAACGGTCTATACCGCCCTCCGCATTGAAATAAGTACGGGGAGAGAAAAAGTCAAAACCTTCCCCCTCCACTTTCAGACGGGTGGACAAGGTGTACAAAGAATCGGCAGGCATAAACTGGTGCAGGTCAAAATGATTGACAGCCAAGTCTGCCTCATACCTGTCACGCGACAAGTCGTATTTGGCAAACAGACGGGCTGCCCGTTCCATCTTGAAATCATCCGCTACGGAGATGCTGTCATTATAAACCGTTATAGGAATAGTATCGGCCGCAACCACCGCCTGGGCTTCGGGCTGCATCAGCAGCAGGTCCGTGCCCATTTTAGTGCCCGCCATCGTAAATTTGCCTTCCAAGCGCGTTCCGTATGGAATTTCTATTCCTTCAGCCAACGTAGAAACAAACTTCAAATCCTTGGTTTCAGCTTCCAAAGTGATATCCCCCCCGCGCAGCAGACTGTCTGTCAGATGGGTTAGCTCCCCCCGGGCGAACAATCCCAATGCGCCGGGCAGCTCGGCAGTCAGCGTAGTCAGTTTCAGCTTGTTCAAATCGCCGTCGATCCCTGTACGGATGCGCAGAGGTTCGGAAGGGTACTGCCGGACAAACTTTTCATCCATACGTCCCATGAATCTCACCACATCCGGCTTTCCTATATCGGCCATCAGCCGTGCGGACATCAAGCCTTCACCTTTGAAATCCAAGGCATTCCAATCCATCGCAGCGTTCAGTTCCAGATAAGAATCCCGGGTTTCCAGTTTCAATGAAGGCACACGCAGCACCTTGTCATTGGAAACCATCCGCCCTGTGGCAGAAACGATTTCCACTCCCGAACGCTCTTTCAGCACAAACTGGCTGATTATGGCTTTCATATTCCTGCCTTCGTAGTACAGGGAGTCCAGTTTCACACCGATATCCGTCAGTGCAATATGGGACGGGTCCAGTCCGGAGGGCAGGCTGTCGGCAGCCAGCGGCTTCCCGCTGTCGTAGCGCACACGTCCGTTCTTTATCCGAAACGTTTGCAGCGAATAGGCCGATTTATGCAAGTCTATCAGCCCGTCGCGCAGTATGGCATTATCCAGCGAAGCCGCCAATGACAGGCTGTCCAAAGGCATATCCAGCGCAAAGGACACATTCTGCAAATCAATATCCTGCAATATTATTTTCCAATAAGTGGTGTCGCTTGCAGCCGTATCGGCCGCAGCAGTGTCATTCAGGCAGAGAGATAAATCCGTATCTTTCAACAAGACTTTGTTAACGATGGCAGTTTCGGGGTCCAGCGCCACTCCATGACTGGAAATGAACAATTCCCCCAAAGTACCGTTCAACTTCATGCCATGTATCAAGTCATTAGAATTCACTGTGGCTCCCTGCAGGGATATGCCATCCACTTCCACCTGCTTCTTCAGCAATGGCAGCAACTGCACATTCACTTGCAGGCGGCGTACACTGAGCAACGTATCATTATGCGGGGAAGCGGCATCTACATCGGTCACCACCAGATTCAACGGAAAAGACAAAGAGATACGTCCCACGGAGATATTCATACCGGTAGCTTCCGAGGCATATACAGCAGCTTTGTCCACCAGAAAGTTCTGAATGGGTGGCAAATAAATCAATATACATAAAATGACGAACAGAATGAACGGAGATGCTATCGTCCACAATGTCCAACGAACATATTTTTTCTTCATCGAGTGTCTGTACAAGTATTCCTGCAAATTTAAACAATTTTATCGGCATAATGGTTGAAAGAACGCAGCTTTTATCTTTTGTTTCCCATAATTTATTAAAAAAGAACTTACGGACTACCTGTTGCCACTAGGAAAGATCTATAATCTTACCCCCGCAAAATTTAAATCTTTCAGCTCTCCCGTCTGTTCCCATAACATGAACAATACGGACAAGCCGACAGATTTCCAAGAAGACGGAAGCTACTTCCAACGTAGACGCAGTTCCTTTTTCTCACACACGTGCGCGCATATTACAATATGATATAAATCCGGCATCCTTCATCAAAGACTTCCCTCTGAAACGATGGATGCCATACTACTATTCAATGCGAATTTCAAGACTTATGCAAACCATGTTATTCAGAAATTTTTTAATTTCTTTTCCAGTCTTATCATCCCTTCCGGTTTTGCCGCCGGTCTTTTTATCTTTTTTCCTTCGTCTTTTCTCTTTCCGGTGCTTCTCTTCTCCTCACTCTGCCCCATTTATTTTTCTTCTCTACAAATTATTAAGAACACGCACGTTTGTGAGAAAAAAAGACCTGGTTCTGCCGCGTCTGCATCTGAAGTATTCCTCCGCTCTCTCCCTTTTTTTATCCTTCCTTTCTTCGTTTTTCCGCTCTTACTCTCAATTTTATTTCCTATCTTTGTCCGATAAATAAAAAATAGCTCATGACTTCAAACAAAATTTTACTAATATGCCTGGCCTTCATTGCATTGACTGCATGCAACGCCGGCTCGAAAAGACAAACAAATCATCATATGGAAAATGAAAAGCGTACCTTGGTAAAACTGGAAACCACCATGGGAAATATCACAGTGGCCCTGTATAATGAAACGCCGAAACATCGTGATAACTTTATCAAACTGGTAAAAGAAGGAGTATATGACAGTACATTGTTCCACCGGGTTATCAAACAATTCATGATCCAAGCTGGCGATCCGGACAGCAAAAACGCATCGGATACTGCCATGCTGGGGCAGCGGTGATGTGGGTTACACCATTCCCGCTGAGTTCAATCCGAAATTCTTCCACAAGAAAGGAGTATTGGCGGCAGCACGCCAGGGTGATGATGTGAACCCCGAAAAGGCTTCATCGGGTTGCCAGTTCTATATTGTTACCGGACGCAAGTTCACCGAACCGCAATTGCTGGGCATGGAGAACAAAATAAACGAACAGCGTGAAGAGGCTCTGTTCGACAGTCTGGCACGCCAGCACATGAAGGAAATATACAAGATGCGCAAGGCAGGAGACAATGCCGGGTTACTGGAATTACAGGACACCTTGGAAGCCCAAGCCCGTGAGCTGGCGGACAAAGAAGAGAAATTCCGCTTCACCCCCGAACAGATCAAAGCATACAGCACCATAGGCGGCGCTCCCCACCTGGACGGTTCTTATACCGTATTCGGTGAAGTAACCGAAGGTATGGAAGTAGTGGACAATATTGAAATAGCAAAAACGAACCGTGCAGACCGCCCTATAGAGAATATCCGGATTCTCAAGGCAAGTATTCAGTAATTTGCAACTCAGATGATTAACATTAACCGATACACCTTGTCCAACGGGCTGCGTGTGATACACAATGAGGACAATACGACTCAGATGGCGGCATTGAACCTACTGTACGATGTGGGCGCACGCGATGAAGATCCTGATCATACCGGATTCGCCCATCTGTTTGAGCACCTGATGTTCGGAGGTTCCGTCCATGTGCCCGACTATGACACTCCGGTACAAAATGCCGGAGGCGAAAACAACGCATGGACAAATAATGACATAACCAATTATTACATCACCCTCCCTCGTCAGAATGTGGAAACCGGATTCTGGCTGGAGAGTGACCGTATGTTATCCCTCGACTTTAACCCGCGCAGTCTGGAAGTGCAACGGCAAGTGGTAATCGAAGAGTTCAAACAGCGGAACCTGAACCAGCCATACGGAGACGCCTCACATCTGCTACGCGCCCTAGCTTATAAGGTGCATCCGTACCAGTGGCCTACCATCGGCAAAGAAATCAGCCACATAGCCAATGCCACCCTTGAAGAGGTGAAAGCCTTTTTCTTTAAATATTATGCACCGGACAACGCCATTCTGGCTGTAACGGGACATATTACTTTTGAAGAGACAGTGACATTGGCTGAAAAGTGGTTCGGCCCTATCCCGCGCCGCAACGTAGCCCCCCGCTCACTGCCGGCAGAACCCCGGCAAACGGAGGAACGCCGACTGACAGTAGAGCGGAACGTGCCTGTAGACGCGCTCTTTATGGCATTCCATATCTGTGAACGACGCCATCCCGACTACTATGCTTTTGATATGCTAAGCGACTTGCTGAGCAGCGGACGTTCCTGCCGTCTGGTGCAGCATCTGGTACAAGAGAAACAGGTATTCAACAGTATCGACGCCTATATATCGGGCAGCATTGACGAGGGATTGTTCCATATCACCGGCAAACCCGCCCCAGGCATCACGCTGGAAGCTGCCGAAGCTGCCGTATGGCAGGAACTGAAGGCATTGACAGAAGAAAGTGTGGATGAAGACGAGCTGGAAAAAGTAAAGAACCGCTATGAAAGCGAACAGATATTCAATAACCTGAATTACCTGAATGTGGCTACCAATCTGGCTTATTTTGAACTGACCGGCAAAGCGGAAGATATTAACAATGAAGTAAACAAATATCGCTCGGTCACTGCCGGCCAGATAAAAGAAGCTGCACAAAAAACATTTGTGCGAGAAAATTGTTCCACACTCTACTATAAAAGTAATTTGCCGACCTGATAATATGCTAATTTGCCAACTGGCTGCGCCATGCGGAACACAGCACAGCCAGTTGGCAAATTAGCATATTGGCACATTAGCAATTTATTAACCATGCAACATTACAAAGCACTTTTCACTTTAGGTATCCCTATCGTTATCGGCCAGATAGGTGTCATCATTTTGGGTTTTGCCGATACATTGATGATAGGCCATCACAGCACGAATGAATTAGCCGCCGCCAGTTTTGTCAACAATATGTTTACTTTGGCCATTATTTTCGCTACCGGATTCTCATACGGGCTGACTCCTATCGTAGGGAGTCTGTTCGGACGGGGAGAAACCCATGTAGTGGGACGAATGCTGAAGAACAGCCTGTTTGCCAACACACTAGCTGGCCGTATTGCTCACACTCATCATGTGGATACTTTATCTGAATATCCACCGACTGGGGCAACCCGAAGAACTGCTGCCTTTAATGCGTCCCCTACTTTCATCGTTTTGCTGATATCCTTGTTGTTTGTACTGCTTTTCAACGGTTTCAAGCAATTTGCCGACGGCATAACCGATACCCGCGTTTCCATGTGGATCTTATTGACAGGAAATGTAATGAACATTATCGGCAACTACATTCTGATTTACGGTAAACTGGGAATGCCCGAAATGGGATTGCTGGGAGCGGGAATTTCCACATTGGCCTCCCGTATCATGATGGTGATCGTGTTCGCCGTCATTTTTTTCTGTACCCGACGTTATCATATTTATAAAGAAGGCTTTCTACACAATACGCTCAACCGGGCAGACTTCCTGCACCTGAACAAACTGGGATGGCCCATTGCCATGCAGATGGGAATGGAAACTGCTTCGTTCAGTCTCAGTGCCATTATGGTGGGATGGATCGGGACTACTGCTCTGGCGGCCCACCAAGTGATGCTCGCCATTTCCCAAATCTGCTTTATGATGTATTATGGCATGGGAGCAGCCGTTGCCGTGCGGGTTTAGCAACTTCCGCGGACAGAATGACCGGATGAACGTCAGGCGCTCTGCATACGCCGGATTCCATATCATGCTGCTCATCGCACTGATAGGCGCCCTGCCCATCTTCCTGCTGCGTAACGAACTGGGAGGATCGGTTCAGCGACAGTCCGGCGGTCAGCGTAATGGTAGCACAACTTATCATTCCGTTCATCATCTACCAGTTTGGTGATGGATTACAGATAAATTTCGCCAATGCCCTTCGTGGAATCGCAGATTGTGAAACCCATGATGTATATCGCATTCATCGCCTATTTCCTTATCTCCCTGCCGGCCGGCTATTTTTTCGGTTTCATCATGGATTGGGGAATCATAGGATATGGATGGCATTTCCTTTCGGACTGACTACAGCCGGAATACTCTATTACCTGCGCTTTAACCGTGATACGAAATAAAAATAAAACCACCATGAGCCTGCCCAACCGTTCCACCAAGCTGAAAGTTGCATTCGGCTATATTCTGCTGACTGCACTGCTCTTTATATCTATCGGATATATCTATCAAGAAATGAAGTCACTGTCCGGAACCGGTGATGATGAAGCCATCCTGAGCCAACGGCGCCATGTCACCAACCAAATTATCAGCCAGCTCTATCAGGCGGAAGTCATCGGACAATCGCTCAGTACGGGACAAATAGAACAATACTACCGATACCAACGAGCCATGAAACAAGCCACCACGGCACTTGACTCCCTACGCACGTTGCTGACAGACAGCATACAACTGGCGCGACTGGATACCGTAGGAATGCTTTTCATGGATAAAGAACGGAATATGCGCAACCTGCTGAAAGCAATTCAGGACGGTGGGACAGATATACTTTACAAACAGCATATAGACGAACTGATCGCCCAGCAAGATTCCTTGCTCAGCCTTCCCCATGTACGAAAAAAAGTAATCACACACACCAATTCTTATATTATTCGTAAAAAGCCCAAAAGCTTCTTCAAACGTTTGGGAGAAGTGTTCTCGCCCGGAAAAGCAGATTCCACACAGGTCAACAATGTGATTCAGGAAGAATATACCGATACGCTGACCGAGGCATACAGTCCGGCAGATACTGTGGTCACCATGTTGAAAAACATACAGAGCCGAGTAACCGATACCCAACAAGAACGTATGGAAATGGTCAATCGCCGCACCCAGTCCCTGCGCCTCAGCGGCTTGAAACTAAGTCAGAAAGTCAATCAGCTATTAAGTACTATAGAGGAAGAAGAGCAAGCTTTGGCCCAAAACAAACATATACAAGAGGAATATATTCGCCAAAGCTCTATCCGCACAGTGGCGGGAATCGCCATTGTCGCTGTGGTTCTGGCTATTTTCTTTCTGGTCCTGATATGGAGAGACATCACTCGCAGCAACCACTACCGCCGAGAACTGGAAAAAGCCAAACGTCGCGCCGAAGACTTATTGGCGGCGCGTGAAAAACTAATGCTGACCATCACCCACGATATCAAAGCTCCCGTGGGTTCCATCTTGGGCTATACCGACCTGCTGGAGCGGATCACTACCGAAGAACGCCAGCGTTTCTATCTGAACAATATGCAGAGTTCAGCCAATCACCTGCTCAGCCTGGTCAAATCCCTGCTGGATTACCACCGGCTGGATGCACATAAAATGGACGTCAACCAGGTATCGTTCAACCCCCACCAACTGTTCGACACCATTTATATTAGCTTCAAACCGATGGCAGACTCCAAACAGCTGGAACTGAACTATCATTGCAACGAATCATTGAACCGTGTATACATAGGAGACCCGTTCCGTATCCGCCAAATAGCGGAGAATCTGCTATCCAATGCACTGAAATTCACTAAAGAAGGAGGCATCACCCTGCGGGCAGCATTGGAAAACGGCCAATTGCATTTCAGTATCAGTGACACAGGATGCGGTATCAGCCAAGAAGAGCAACAACGTATCTTTCAGGAATTCACCCGGCTCCATAATGCACAAGGACAAGAAGGATTCGGCTTGGGACTGGCCATCACCCGTAAACTGGTGCTTCTGCTCGAAGGGGATATCAAGATAGAAAGCGAACAAGACAAAGGCAGCTGCTTCCATGTATATCTGCCTTTGCCTGAGGGTCCTTCCCATCCGGATGAAAATCTTTCCGGACCGGGAGCAGAACATACTCCTGCTTCCCCTGACGCAACCGGGATCCGGCAAACAGACACTCCACGCGAAGACAGTGAGCCGATTCACCTGATTTTAATTGACGACGACCGCATACAGTTACAGCTTACCACCGCCATGCTGGAACGCCCCGGAGTGACTGTGACCTGCTGCCATCATCCCGAAGAGCTCCTCAACCAATTGAAAGAAAAGCGCTTCGACGTCTTACTCACGGACATACAAATGCCTGCCATGAACGGATTCGACTTATTGAAAGCCATCCGCACGCTGGACACATCATGGGTGCAAACCCTGCCGGTGATCGCCCTGACCGCCCGTAGCGATATGGACGAAAATTATTTCTGTTCACATGGCTTTGCCGGTTGCCTGCACAAACCTTTCACCATAAACGAATTGTTTACAGCCATCTTCCAGGTCACAGGAAAGGATGTACCCGCCACAGGAAATCCGACTCCCCATATAGCACCGGCCAAAGAAAATCATCCCCAACAAGAAACGTTGGATTTCTCCGCCCTGACCGCCTTCTCGGAAGATGATCCGGAAGCAGCCGCAGAAATACTCCGTACCTTCATCAGCGAAACAAAAAAGAACCGAGAGTGTATGGAAGAAGCATTGGCGAAAAAAGAATATGGAAGACATCACGGCAATAGCTCATAAACTGTTGCCACTGTTCACCATGCTGGGAGCTACCCGTTGCATTCCTGCACTGACATGGATGGAACAAAGACGACGGGACAA
>ENA-OQKC01000502-OQKC01000502.1-human-gut-metagenome-genome-assembly--contig:-NODE-502-length-16364-cov-2.585884_pt1 | contig 16364 bp, 16 predicted proteins | sample MGYA00242774_ERZ504790 | MGnify/ENA primary metagenome ERZ504790 (study PRJEB26092, sample SAMD00036419) | human gut metagenome | host: Homo sapiens | study: EMG produced TPA metagenomics assembly of...
TTGTGGTTTGTCTGTTTCTAGTTGCTTTAACTCATTATTCAAAATGTCTATTTCTCTCTGTATATCGTTCCATTCCAAACGCCCAGTTGTCATCTTCTGCTTTAACTTCAAATCCCTGATTTTTTTCTTTATCTCTTCTATTTTATTCATGGTATATACAATTTATTGATTACAAATTCAATGAACAGACTCTAAGCGGGAAAGAAACAAACTATTCTTCAGAGTCATTTCCTTTTAAAAAAGCGGGGAAAGAAACGCCCGTTGCCGGATACGTATGCTTTCCCCGCTTGAAAGAGATAGTGTCACCTTTTTCAAATATCAATCATCAAGGTGAATGATTACTGAACCGGGTATGCTTTTACTGTTACTGTGAATGAAGCGTATACAGTTGCATTTGTGCCATCTGCATTAGTTACAGTCAACTTAACAGGAACAACGACATTTGTATCTACTGTGATTCTCTTCTGAGCTGTAACTACAATATCATTCTTCTCAGAAACTTCAACATTAATCAAGTCAGAAGCAAATGTCTTGTCAGTACCATCTACCAATGCATCAAATCCTACAATAACCACTTTATCATCAGCAACAAATTTACCTCCTGCATTAGTTACCTTATAGAAGTTGACAATTCCTGCTTTAGAATCAGCCTTTTCTGCATAGAATACTTTATCGCTGTTAGCATCTTCGGCATTACCTGAAACAAGTGAGAAACTTGCCTTTGCCATATCAGCAATATAAGTCTTAGAATCCACAAACTTAACCTTGAATGCTGGCATATCATATGAACGACCACCCAAGTAAGTAACTTTCAAGCCTTTCACATCATAAGCTGTATTAGCCTTAGCGTCAGCACCCATTGTCAAGACTGTTCCGCTAACAGTCAATTCCTTAGCAGCCTTCAAGCCTGTATAGTCAATAGCAGCACCGTCCTTAACAGAAATCATAGTGCTCAAATCGATTGATGTTCCATCAATTACAGTCAAAACACCATTTGCATAGAATGCTGGATCGAATGTATACTGACTAGTGATTTCAGCAGTAGTCGGGTTAGCGATAGTGAACGGAATAACAATAGTCTGAGTTTCTTTTGTTCCATTTTCACCATTGATCTCTACGGTAATCTTAGCAGTATACACACCATTGCCCAACATAGTTTCACCATAGTTATTAACAAAGTTGATTCCTAATTTTGCGATGTCTGCATTATTAGTAGCTTCCGTCTTACCATCTTTCTTCAGTTTTGTAAACCCAGCAATCAAACCAGATACAACATCGACAGTTTCTTCCTTACCGGTAGATTCATCTGTATAAACAAACGAAACATTGGTATTATTAAGAAGCATTCTAGCATCAGCATTCCAAAGAATACGGTCAGCTTCAGACATCTTATCGAAATAAGCAGCAAGATCTACTACCAACTTCTGATCTTCAACCTTAGCTGTTGCAATATGAGCTTGTTCTGCCAATGTAATAGTTGATTCAGCAGCTTCTTCACTAAATTGAACATAAACGCCTTCAGTTTTCATAATCTTACCAGTCACATCCAGTGTATGTACAACAAACGGAAGAGAATACTTAGCATTTGCACTACAAGAGATAGTCAAACCATCAGTTTTAATACCATATTTAATAGAGTCTGCCTTGGCATTAGCATATGTTTTAGTATCCATAGTCAAGAAAGCATCATACAGTTTATCCGCATTTTCTCCATTAACTTTCAATGTACCAGTCTTACCTGGTTCAATACGGTTATTGGGGGTATTCTTCTTGTTAATATAGAAAGACCAAGAATCTATAGATTCAGGTTTCTCTATAATCAATGAGGTTTCATAAGTAGAACGTACTTTATCACTTGCTACCAGTGCCAAAGCAGACGTTTTCCATCTACTTCACTGTATGCTTTTACGATTTCATCAGTAATTGTTTCAATAGAGAAAGGAATTTGGTACAAGCCATTTGCTGAAACAGCAGCTCTAGTGTACAAACCTTCGTATGCAACCGCAGCACCTAAAGTTACAGGAGCTTCCTCATTCTTAGAATTAACCAATTTCAATGCAGTTTTAGAAAGATCATAGTTGTTAGGAGCAACCTGGACCATCAAAGAGTCATCAGAATAAGTGATCATATAATCACCTTTAGCAGGAGCACCTTTAGGACCTTCCCATGCCTGAAGAGCTTTATCAGCAGTAGCGATAGAATAGTAGATAGTCAAATCTTTATTACTTAGCATAGCAATCTGAGCCAAACCTTCAGTCATCGGCAAACGGACAGTCTGTTCATTCTTTCCATTTGCATCGAAAATGTGCATAACAATATAATTAGGATCTGTTGCATCTTCTTGATAGTAAGGTACACCTACAACAGCAGGAGTATCAACCGTTACTTTTTCAAATGCAGTACCATTCCACAGATACCAACCATCTTCCCTCTTTTCAACTTCTTTCTGACCGTCTTTACCGTCAACAGCTTCAGCCTTTACTGTGGTTTTTTCACCGTTGCAAGCCCAATAGCCATCAATGATTGTCCATTCAGCACCATCTTTACCGGCTTCACCCTTATCACCTTTGATACCAGTAATAGTAGTAGAAGAACCGTCACTCATTGTCACAGTAAAACCATCGGCAGTAGGAGTTATTGATTTTACAAAAGCACCATCACCAATCTTCTTCTGAAGGTCTGCGACAGTTGCTTCAACACCGTCCAATTTCTGATTAATCTGGTCAATGTCATCATCATAGTCCTTACAAGACACAAATGTTCCTGTTGACGAAACCATTAAGGCTCCGAACAGGATTGCACTTAAAAACTTTTTGTTCATAATGAAAACTTTAAATTTATAAATTTAAAAACTAAAATTGATTATACATATTAATCTCATTATTAATATCTTAGTTCGTTTATTACCTGTAGTTCCCGTTTCCTCCTTTCCCGTGACTGATAAGACAAAGGTGACACACCCGCAACCTTACTGAAAGCTGAATAGAAAGCGCTTTTAGAAGCGAAACCGCAACTACGAGGCAAGTCATTCAATGCACAACGACCGAAACTAAGAAGCTCCTTGGCATATTCCACACGATAGCCGTTCACAAGCTCCTTCAAGTTACAGCCAAAGTATTTGTTTACTACATTACTCAGGTAGGTCTGGTTTGTTTCAAGCAAATCGCTCAGTTTTTTTCAGCGAAAGCGAAGTGTCAAGGAATATCTGACGTATCTCAAGCTGGTACAATATAGCTTTATATATACGACAGTCCACTTTACGAATATTCGCTTCCTTGCCGACAAACTCCTCCTCCCAATGCCGCTGGGCGGCCTTGAAAAGCAAGTTCTTCTGCCGCTCGGAAACGGCGCTACTTCGTTTACGTCTTAGAAATAGATATTCCATCTGCTCTATGTTAATTTCATTCATTCTCATCGCTTCAAAGACATACTTTATCATATAATAAAGGAACTTAAAAACGACATTTTCTATAGATCTCTTACCAAGAGATCTATAGAAAGTAACTAATAAACAATATATCAACATATTATATCCTATTTCAAATAGGATAAAGGAGTATAAAAATGGACTTGGAAGCTTATTTTTTATATAAATTCCTATTTTTTTTGCCAAAAATGTATTAGTTCTCAAAACTTTGCTTATTTTTGCACAGAAAATGTATATCTCTTGGTAAGAGATATACAAATAAGCATATATAAAAGAAGGAAACAATCAATTGTTAATCAATTGATTACTATCACAAAAAAGAGATTCTCTCCTTAAAAAAGATTCACCGAAATAATTTGAACAAACTCTTTGAACGGAAATCGGTCAACAAGTTTCAAGCATCAAGCCAACTTAATCACTTTACGAAGTCAATTTCTCCAGAAAAGAACTTAAAGAAACATTATTTCCTGAGCCGATAAACCGGTAACTTGGGCAATTTACATCAGATGCAATACCGACCTGTTTCATTTTTAGCATTCTTCCTTACGACCTGTTTCAAATCCTTCCTAAAGACCTGTTTCGAGTCCCTCTTTAAGGTCCTCCTCACGTCCTTTCTTCAATTGGGTAGACATTACGCTATACCAATCACGGAAGCTCTTCAAATTTTCCCAATGTTCACCAAACTCCCTAAAGGTGAATTTCGCAATCTCGGCAGCCTCGAAAAAACGATCGAATACACGGCTCTGCAACGCACACAGACGCTCAAGAAGGGAAGATAGATTACGCAGAACGAACAGGCATTTGTCAAACATGCCCTCCACCTTATCTTCCTTCTTGTTGAACTTCAGGATTTCAAGAAGCAAGGACTTAAAGATAAGAAAAAAAATCCTTAAGAGAAAAAGGATTTAGCATAAGTATAAACACAAATAAAGTTGCTTTGAACCATACATCAAAGCAACTTTCATAAAAGCCGGAACGAATGAAAACATTCCTTATTTTTTCTCTTCTTCGACAGAAGACAGTGGCGTACTGTTCTCTTTATAAGCAGCAAATCCTTTCACCTTTGTCCGTTCCTTATTAGCACTTTCCGAAGCGGCACTACCCAGTTGCTGCAAATTTTGCTTGATAGCATCGTGAGTAACAAAGAAATGATCGAGCATAGCTTTCAGATATTCGTCCAATTGGCCTTCTTTGGGAGTAAAGACCGTATGACATTTGGAATGAAGCCCCACGTTTTTCTCATCCTCATCCGCCGTAAAGACAGTGGTCACCAACGAATCCACATTGACCAGATTGACAATCTCTTTTAAGTAAGGTAAAGCCGGATTATCCATACTGATAGACGCCCACCACGGATTCCATATCATGATGAACCGGGCCTCATCCTCCACCGCAATATAAAAATCATCACCTTGATATTTAAAGACAATATGTCCTTCCTCATTGGTTTCCGGCTGACAGCCTATCTTTTTTGAGCACAGCTATAACCAGCTCTTCCGTACCGATATCCTCCAAGTCTTCCTTTGTCATACGGTCCAAACGGTCTCTACGTTTTTTACGCTCATGACGGATGCGAAGAACTAAAAATGCAAGCGGCCACAATGCCAATGCAATAACAGCGATTAGAATGGTGAGGTCGGTCATATCTGTTTGCGATTTAAGGGTTCAACATCAAAATACAGATAGTTGCTACACTATGCTAAACAAATATAGCAATTATAATCTTAAAAACATCTATTTCCATCGATTTATTTCAAGTGTTTCTTTATCCAAAGCAAATGCCCGTATTCTGTGTCTTCAGAAGTCCAGTGCTCGTTGACTGGAGTAATCAACGCCTCTTTCGGACAGTTCAGTACATTATAGACAATGTAACTGGTAGTAGGAGGACAAGTATTGTCATTGAATCCCCATGTCATATAAACAGGAACAGTAATCTGTTTTGGCAAAATTCACCACATCATAATATGCAAGGGTCTTCATCTTGGCAGGTGTATCCATATCTACCGTATTCTTAAAAAGATGAGGATATCCCCCGGCACGGCCGGCTTTGTAACCTGCCATATCACTTAAAGCGGGATGGTTTGCCACACATGCCGTAACACGCTTGTCAAGTCCTGCCGTAATCAAAGCCAAAGCTCCCCCTTGGCTCCCCCTTGCACAATAACATTTTTACCATCCCATTCAGGTAATGAAGTCAGCAAATCAATACTGCGGACACAAGCCAGATAAACCCGTTTCATATAATAATTTTCACGGCTATCCAAGCCGTTTACCAAATAACCGTTTTCCCGACTACTGAAAGCGCGGCTTATTTCGCCGAAAGTGTCCTCATCCAGCTTCGGATTCAAGCCGTGGATTTCTATCTCAAAGCGGATACAGCCTTCTTCCGCATAATATTTATGCCTCATAGGCCCTTTGATCGTCTTGATACCTGCTCCCGGAGGACACAGTACTACCGGATACTTTCCTTCCGCCTTAGGATAGAACAGATAACCATAAATACACTGGTTCTGCTTATTCAGCTGAAGTCTGATCAAGTAACAGTCTATTTTGTCCGTAGAATATTTCTCTACGTACTCTTTAGTATAAGTCAGAGGGAACTGGGCTGCTTCCGCCTTAGTCTTATTCCAGAATTCATTAAAATCAGAAGGCAACTGGGTATAGGGTTGAAGCTTCTCAGGAGAGAAGCCGACTTTGATATGGTGGGAATAAGTTTTACCTCCTAGTTTAGCCGTCAGACGACAATCACGAAAACCGGGCTCTTTCATTGTCCCCATAGAAATAACCGCTTTTCCATTCTTCAGTTTTACAGTTCCCTTGGTATCCGAAGGCATCATGTCGCCTCCCAGCTCATATAAAACCTCCACACCATCTTGCGGAATACCATATTTATAGAACTGAACCTCAATCTTCGCTTTCTCGCCTGTCTTGTACAACCAGTCGGCATGATCGGGTACAGTTACCCAAAGCACATCACTCCGATAAGGATAATTTTCGGCCGCTGCTGAAAGAACGAACAAGACAGCCCCAATAAGCATGCTTAAAAATCTGTTTTTCATTGTAATTCTATTTAATGGTTCTAAAAATCAGTATTAAATCTGCGTAACTCCGCACGCAAGGCACGAGCGTCTCCCGTCCTGTCATACTATCCAGCAATTCCCAAAAACGAGGACCGTGATTCATTTCCTTGGTATGAGACAATTCGTGTAACAGTACATAGTCCATCAAATGGGGAGGCAACAACATCAAATAACAGGAAAGATTGATACTGCCTGTCCCCGAACAACTTCCCCATCTTCCCTTGCTGCCGGTAATCTTCACACGTTTAAATGGCAAATGATACTGTTCGGACAAGGCAGATAAAAGAGGTGGCAGATACTCTTGTGCATTTTTCTTCATGGCACGGATGATGGCATTACGTACCAGCCTTTGTACTTCAGGTAAAGAAAAACTCCACATTCCACGGACAGATAATCTTGACTCCCTCCTCGGTAAAACGTACGGAAAAGCAAGTAAAGTTACCTTGCTCCAGCCATAAACGGAACAGGGAGTGTGAAATCGAAAAATTTAGATCAATCGGTTTCTTGCTCACTTTCCTCCAGTCCTCCAACAGACGTTGCCTGTATTGCTCCACCACCTCCAGCACTTTGCTGCTTAAACTATAAGGAGGAACAGTAACATGCAGTCCGTCGGGCTTTACCCGCATAGTAACATTACGCGCCAGCTTGTGTGTACGCACTATAATACGGTCAAAATCTTTATCCGGAAGTACTCTTTTAGTTGCCATACGGATACAAAGATACAGCTTTCCAATTAAAAAAAGGCAGAGATTTGCAACTTTCCAGGAATCTTCACCGTCTAATTAACAGAAACCAATTAAATATATATATTACCATGAGAACAAAAACTATTTATTTTTTCAGTCTTTTTCTGACAATCACAATGATGACAGGCTGTTTCCACATATCATCAGGCCCGAAACCCAGCAAGAGTAAAATGACCAAAAAATATAGCGTAACTCCTTTCAATAAGATAGAGAACAAAGCACCTGCCAACATTGGTCTTTACTCAAGGGAATGCGACCAAAGTAGAAGCCGACGGTCCGGATAATTACATCCCCCAACTCTATTGTCATGGTCAAAGACAGTACACTGAGTATCAGTATGGATAAAGACAAATTCAAAAACTTCAAAAGTTCAAAAATCAATATCTCAATTACCAGTCCGGTTTTATGCAATATCAAGCAAAGAGGTGTAGGAAGTATTTATCTGAAAGACAGCGTGAAAGTAACAGATCTTTCTATCAGTGCCGAAGGTGTGGGGAGTATTGAAGCAAATGCATTAATGGCACGTTCCATCAAAGTATCCCAAGAAGGAGTAGGAAGTATCAATTTAAAGGGGCAGGCCGGTCATGCGACATATTATTTGGAAGGAGTAGGCAGCCTGAAAGCAAAAGACATGATTGTTTCTGATGTTGTAGTTGAACAAAACGGTGTGGGAAGTGTTTCTTGTTATGCATCCGGGACGATAAATATCAGTGCCCAGGGAGTAGGAAGTGTAAACTACTACGGTGACCCTCGGGTTACCGGACTAAAAAAATCCGGAATCGGAAGCGTTAAGAGCAAATAACTCATTTCATAACTCTCTCTTTACATTAAATTATCTACCAAGCAAAAAAGGATTACTGCTCACGCGGTAATCCTTTTTAAAATTATTTAGTTAGTTAATTTAAAATTTGAGAGAATTGAAACTTCACAGCCTCGAATTAAAAAGTTGTTTTAATAAGCACTAACTATCATATTTATATAAAAGCAAATGAAAATGTTCTAATTTGTTTTCCCTGTCCCTGTACCGGTATCATCAGCGGTAATCTTTGTCACCGTATCTGTAGGCAATACAGGTTCGTATGCCACTTGGGGATCGGTAGTAGAATCCTGATACTCATCGTGTACCGATACCGTATCACTATCACCGCCTTCCATAGCGTGTTGCATCACTGTACCCATAAGAAACAACACGGCAATCATTGCAGCCGCTTTAAACAGAGGCATAAAGCGCGTACGCATAGTCAGACGTTGCGCTTTTACCACCGGTCTTTCTATCCGGGTCAGGATTCTGGTATCAAAATCATCGCCCAAACCTTTCTCCTTCTCCACATCCTGATAAGCAAACAACTGCTTGTAATGGAGTAAATGAGCAGGCACTTCCTTCTGACGAAAGAATGAACGTAGTATTTGCTCTTCTTCCAATGAAGTTTCGCAATTCCAATAACGTTCCAAAAGCTGTTCAATATATTTATAATCCATAATCCTCTATTTCAGTGTATCTTTGTTTTATCTTCTGCCGGGCACGGAAAAGGGTTACTTTCACCTGTTCTTCCGTAATCTGCAGAATATCTGCAATCTCTTTATAACTCTTTCCTTCCACATCCCTCAACTGCATAGTTGTACGCTGTCTTTCGGGAAGCTCATTGACCAGACGGTGAACCAACTGCATTTGTTCGTTCTGCGCCAACCGGTCATAAGGCGTCAATGTATCAGGCATCTCCCGCACTTCAGAGGTCAGTTGCAAATTCTGCGCTTCCATCTTCTGGCTGCGGTCAATTGCCAAGTTACGAGCAATGGTCAGGCAATATGCCTCGATGGATTCAAACTGCGGCCATTCATCCCGCTTGTTCCATACCCTGATCATCGTATCCTGCACCACATCCTCCGCTTCAGCACTATTCAGCGTAATACGAAGCGCCAACCTGTAGAGCTTGTCTTTCAGGGGCAGAATATCGTTTCGGAAACTGATCTCTCGCATTGCTCTGTAATAATGACGGGTGAGTTACACTAAAGTTACACTCACCCGCCTGTTTTTTTGATTTATTTTTTGATTACGGTTCCACTTCCTTCATTAATGGCTGATGCTAAGGTTATTACCACCTGACTGACTCCTGCATCAATGGCAGAAAAAGAATTTTCCAGCTTGGGAATCATCCCTCCTTGAATAATGCCTTGCGCTACAAATTCTTTAAACTCTTCAGGAGTAATGACAGGAATTACACTGTCATCGTCATTTTCGTCACGCAATACGCCCTTTTTCTCAAAGCAATAAACCAATGTCACATCAAACAAGGACGCTAATGCTTTGGCGGTTTCTCCGGCAATGGTATCAGCATTGGTATTCAGCATGCTTCCTTTACCGTCATGGGTCAATGGAGCCATAACAGGCACAATGCCCTGACGGATCAATGTCGCCAGGAAATCGGCATTTACTTTCTCCACATCACCAACAAAGCCATAGTCCACGTCTTTTACCGGACGCTTTACCGAACGGATCACATTCATATCGGCTCCGGTCAGTCCAATGGCATTCACACCTTTTGCCTGAAGGCCGGCTACAATATTCTTGTTCACCAGTCCGCCATATACCATGGTTACCACTTTCAGCGTTTCTGCATCCGTAATGCGGCGGCCATTCACCATCTTGCTTTCAATCCCTAGTTGTGCCGCCAGTCTGGTAGCAGAGCGCCCGCCACCGTGTACCAACAACTTATAACCTTCTATAGCAGAGAAATCAGCCAACAACTGATTAAGTGTAGACTCTTCCTCTACAATTTTTCCACCTACTTTTATGATAGTCAGTTTCTCTTTCATGCTATTATTCCAAATAAGTATATCCGTACAACCCGGAACGATAATTAGAGAGGAATTCTTTTCCTTCCTCTACAGAAATTCTTCCTTCCTTCACTGATTTGGTCACCCAGGTTTCCAGTGTACGCACCAATTTCTTCGGGTTATATTGTACATAATCCAAAACCTCGGCCACCGTTTCACCATCAATTACCTGATCAATAGAATACCCTTTGTCATCCACCGTAACATGCACCGCATTGGTATCTCCAAACAAATTGTGCATATCACCCAGAATCTCCTGATAAGCACCAACCAAAAATACACCTATATAATAAGCGTCTTTTCCCTTCAACGAATGTACCGGCAGGTCATGCGATACATAACGGGTAGAGATAAAATTGGCAATCTTTCCATCCGAATCACAAGTGATATCCTGCAAGGTAGCATTTCTGTCGGGCTTCTCATCCAGACGCTGGATAGGCATGATAGGGAATATCTGATCTATCGCCCACGAGTCCGGCAACGACTGGAACAACGAGAAATTACAAAAATATTTATCAGCCAGCAGTTTGTCCAGTTTGCGGAACTCATCGGGCGCATGTTTCAGCCCCGAAGCAATCTGATTGATCTCACGGGTCACCGACCAGTACAGACGCTCTATCTGGGCACGGGTCTTCAAATCCACAATACCGTGGCTGAATAAATCAAGTGCTTCCTCACGTATCTGCTGTGCATCGTGCCAAGCCTCCACCATACGGCTCTGATTCAGATTATCCCAAATCTCATAAAGTTCATGTACCAGTTCATGATCATTTTCACCCACTTCGAAATCCTCATCCATTTCGGGCAGAGTCGCCGTTTCCAGCACCTCGAAAATCAGCACGGAGTGATGGGCGGTCAGTGAACGTCCGCTTTCGGTAATAATATTCGGATGAGGAATTCCATTCTTGTCACTGGCATCCACCAGCGTAGAGATAGAGTCATTCACATACTCCTGAATAGAGTAGTTCACACTGCTTTCACTATTGGCAGAACGAGTTCCGTCGTAATCCACACCCAAACCGCCGCCGATATCCACAAATTCCACATTAAATCCCATCACATGCAACTGCACATAGAATTGCGATGCCTCACGCAGAGCTGTCTTGATACGGCGTATTTTAGTCACCTGGCTGCCTATATGAAAATGAATCAGTTTCAGACAGTCCTTCATGTCTTTCTTTTCCAGAAAATCAAGCGCTTCCAGCAATTCACTGGATGTCAAGCCAAACTTACTGGCATCTCCTCCGCTATCTTCCCATTTACCACTTCCCGAAGAAGCCAGCTTAATGCGGATACCTATGTTAGGACGCACATTCAGCTGCTTTGCCATTTTGGCTATCAGGCGTAATTCATTCATTTTCTCCACCACCAAGAAAATGCGTTTCCCCATCTTCTGTGCCAGCAGAGCCAGCTCGATATAACTTTCGTCCTTATATCCGTTGCAGATAATCAATGAATCCGAATCTGTATTCACAGCTATCACCGCATGAAGTTCCGGTTTGGAACCGGCTTCCAGTCCCAAATTGAATTTCTTTCCATGACTGATGATTTCTTCCACTACAGGACGCATCTGATTTACCTTGATAGGATAAATGATAAAATTCTGGGCCTTATACCCATACTCATCAGATGCCTGCTTAAAGCAGTTCGCGATTTTTTCAATACGATTATCCAGAATATCCGGAAAACGGACCAGCATAGGAGCTGCCACATCCCGCAATTGCAACTCATCGACCAATTCTTTCAAATCGACCTCAACGCCGTCCTTACGAGGAGTTACCACTACATGACCTTTGTCATTGATACCAAAGTACGAAGTTCCCCACCCTGTTATGTTGTAGAGTTCTTCCGAATCTTCAATACGCCATTTTCTCATTTCTTCTTCTGTACAAAGAGTGTGTATTTTACTATATATAATTATTTATTCAATTTCTTTCTCAAGCTGTCAACAGAGGCTTGAATTTGTCTTTTATCCTCCAGCTCATCAGCCTTAAACAGATGTTTTGCCTTTGAATAAAACGGATGTCTTTTCTGTAACGCCTCACAGATAAAATCCATCAGTTCCTCATCACTTTTATTTGCTAACAATGGACGTTGCTGCTTGGCCACTCTCAGACGGCGGAACAATACGGCAGGTTCCACATCCAGAAACACCGTATCACCGCAATCATTCATATACTCCATGTTATCAAAAAAACAAGGTGTTCCTCCACCGGTCGAAACAACCACATCTTCAAACTCGGCCACTTCGTGCAACATTTTCCGTTCCAGTTCCCGGAATCCGTCTTCTCCGCGTTCCAAGAACAGCTGTTGAACGGTTTTATGGAAACGTTCCTCGATAAACCAGTCCAAATCAATGAAATTCAGACTCATTTCACGGGCAAACGCTTACCTAGAGTCGTTTTGCCCGCGCCCATATATCCTATTAAAAATATACGTGTCATTTTTTTGCTTTTGCAGTGCCCTTTACCTTGGAAGCCGCCTTACTTTTTGCGGATTCTTCGGGCTTTTCGGACTCCTCTTCCATATTCACGGTTCCCCTGTTTCTTGAAGCCGCTTTCGTTTTACGCGTTTCCGCCTTGCTTTTCTGCAATTCAATCACCTTAAAACAAGCCTCCAGACTTAAATCTGCCGGTTCTACATTCTCAGGAATCTTATAATTCTTTTTCTGATAACTGATGTATGGGCCGTAACGTCCGTTCAAGACCTGCATATCAGGGTCAGCATCGAATACTTTAATAAACTTCTTCTCCTGCGCTTCTATCTTATTCTTGATCAACTCTACCGCCTCATCCAAAGAAATCTCCATCGGATCCGTTCCTTTAGGAATAGAAACAAACAGTTTGTCATAGCGCACGTATGGTCCGAAACGCCCTACTCCTACCGTTACCGTATGGCCGTCATAATCCCCCAACGTACGGGGAAGCTTGAACGCATCCAATGCTTCTTCCAACGTAATGGTTTCCATCGACAATCCCTTTGCCAACTGCGCAAAACGAGGTTTTTCCTCATCATCGGCAGTACCAATCTGAATAACCGGACCGAAACGACCGATCTTAACCGATACCGGCTTACCGCTTACAGGATCTGTTCCCAATACCCTTTCACCCACCTTATGCTCAGTCTTAGAGTGAATGGTCTTATCTACCAACGGATGGAAGCCTTTATAGAAACTGTCCATCATACCAGTCCATTCCTTTTCTCCTTCCGCCACTTCATCGAACTCTTTCTCCACATTCGCTGTAAAGTTAAAGTCCATGATTTCAGGAAAGTATTCCATCAGGAAATCGTTTACCACGATACCGGTATCAGTAGGCAACAACTTGGCCTTTTCATTTCCCGTCATCTCTGTCTTGGTAGTTTCCGTAATCTTGCCGCCTTTCAGTTTCAAGATATCATACGGGCGTTTCACACCTTCACTGTTTCCTTTTTCTACATAACCGCGTTGCTGCACAGTAGAAATGGTAGGTGCATATGTAGATGGACGACCGATGCCCAACTCTTCCAGTTTGCGTACCAGGCTGGCTTCCGTATAACGGGGCGGACATTGGGTAAAGCGCTGAGTCGCCAGGATTTCTTTTCTTATCAGTTTTTCCCCTTTGCTCAGAGGCGGCAACAGACGGCCCTCGTCTTCCTGCTCATTGTCATCATCGTATGATTCCTTGTATACACGCAGGAAACCGTCAAAAGTAATCACCTCGCCGGTAGCGATAAATTTCTCGCTACTGTTGCTGATTACAATAGTAGCCGTTGTTTTCTCCAACTCCGCATCTGCCATCTGTGAAGCGATGGTACGTTTCCAGATCAGTTCATACAATTTCTGTTCCTGACCGGTTCCGTTCACCGTTTCATTCTCCATATAGGTAGGACGGATAGCCTCATGTGCTTCCTGTGCTCCTTTAGTCTTGGTGGCAAACTTACGGACTTTGACGTATCTTTCTCCCATCAGGGACAAGATAGTCTGCTTGCTGGTATTCAAAGCCAGATCCGAAAGGTTCACCGAATCCGTACGCATATAGGTAATTTGTCCGTTTTCATACAGACGCTGTGCCACCATCATGGTCTGCGCTACTGTAAATCCCAACTTACGGGCAGCTTCCTGCTGCAACGTAGAAGTAGTAAACGGTGCCGCCGGCGATTTCTTCACAGGGCGGGTTGTTATATCTTCAATAGAGAACTGCGCATCCTTACAAGTTTCAAGGAAAGCCTGTGCTTCTTCCTTGGTCTTGAAACGGTTGGACAATTCCGCTTTCACTTCAACTTCATTTCCATCGACATCAGGTACTTCAAACACTGCTGTAACGCGATAAGACGGCTCACTGACAAAAGCATGCACCTCACGTTCACGTTCCACAATCAAACGAACGGCAACAGATTGCACACGTCCGGCAGAAAGAGCAGGCTTTACCTTCTTCCACAATACCGGTGAGAGTTCAAAACCTACAATTCTATCCAGAATACGGCGTGCCTGCTGGGCATTTACCAGATTCACATCAATGTCACGCGGATTTTCGATGGCCTTTAGTATCGCTGTTTTGGTTATCTCGTGGAATACAATGCGCTTGGTCTTCTCAGGGTCCAGCCCCAAGACTTCAAACAAGTGCCATGAAATAGCTTCTCCTTCACGGTCCTCATCGGATGCAAGCCATACCATATCAGCTTTCTTTGCCTCCGCTTTCAATTCGGCTACCAATTTCTTTTTATCTGCCGGTATCTCGTAAGTCGGCTCAAACCCATTCTCTACATCGATACTAAACTCCTTCTTTTTCAAATCCCGGATATGCCCGTAACTGGAAAGGACTTTATAATCATTGCCCAAGAATTTCTCAATGGTTTTAGCCTTGGCGGGTGACTCAACTATTACTAGATTTTTTTGCATAATACTATGTATTCCATTTTATTTTGGGGCAAAAGTAGAAAAAAAGCAGAAGCACACCTATATAATAAGGTATGTTTCTGCTTTTTTTTCTTAAAAAAGTCCTTTCCGAGTGCCTATTTAACTAAAAAGCCAAAGAAAGCCCGGCTAGAACATTCAGTTTTTCAGCAGGATAGCCGTACTCATAATAATATTGTTTATTCAACAGATTATTCACACGCCCAAAAACAGACAGATCTTTCAGGAAAGTATAACTGGCTCCCACACTCAAATTGCTGATATTGCCCAAACCAAAATCCTTGCTGCTATTCCCTTCTTCTATCACATATTCTTTCCGCTGTACATATTCATAGCCCAAATTAACCTTCAATCCTTCAAAAACCTTAGCCTCAGCATAGAAATTCAATTCAAACTTGGGCTTGGTCACTAAATACAGCTCTTCATTTTCATTGTCTGTCTTCCAGCTATAAAATGTACCTTTCAATGAAGCGTCAAACCAGTCCTTATAACCGTATTTCAATTCAGCACCTCCATACGCGGTTTTCGCTTTATCCTGCAAGAAATGAGTAAAATAATACCCGTCCGCATCCACCAGATTGCAAAACAACTCATCTTTACTGATCCGATATCCACCAAAGACATTAAACCACAAACCATTTACCGGAGATGCTTTAAAACCCAATGTAGCATTCAGTGGCACATAGGTAGAAGGCATCCGGGCGTTTAAAGACCAATAAGGTGAAAAAGCATTCAACCGGCGATAATCATTCAGTTCACGCCCTCCCAGCGCATGTAAATAAAGCACATAACTCTCCGAGAACAAGTATTCGGCTTTCACGTCAGGAGACACATCAATACCACTGTCCTCTCCCGACTGCCAATCCACATGAGCACCGACACGGACCCGCCAGTCATCACTTTCCAACATATAATAAGGATTCAAACCCAGTGAAGTATAGTTGCCCATTAAACTGTCCGAAGAATAAAACAGGTTATCCATCTCGAAACGGATACCTACCCGTTGCTCATTATCCAGCTTGCCCCATACATCTCCTTCGGTGTGGACAATCTTCTCCTTACCTGTAGATGCATTGCCTGAATAATCCAGCGGATATTTGATACCAAAATACTTCAATCCGGTCTGCAAAGTGAATTGCAAAGGAAGCGATTCATCTCTGGAAGAAACACCTATGTGAAAATCGCCTAAAGTATGATGCTGTTTATCAGTAGCTCTGGCAGAAGCCGTATGCATTTCGGAATCAGGCATATAGTTAAACACTTGTGATTGCAGGCCGCACCTAAATTCAAAGTTACCTTGCTGAAATCATGAGAATAGCCTAAACGGAACTCAGTAGAATAAAAAACGTGATTTCCAATCCTCAGCATTCCAATGCTTCAGC
>ENA-OQKC01000505-OQKC01000505.1-human-gut-metagenome-genome-assembly--contig:-NODE-505-length-16258-cov-4.028826_pt1 | contig 16258 bp, 14 predicted proteins | sample MGYA00242774_ERZ504790 | MGnify/ENA primary metagenome ERZ504790 (study PRJEB26092, sample SAMD00036419) | human gut metagenome | host: Homo sapiens | study: EMG produced TPA metagenomics assembly of...
ATTGTGGATGGACTAAGTGGAAGTGGTGTCACTACCGATGACGGAAAATGGTTGAGTATGCGTTGGATGATGGCAGATAAGAATTTTGCACCTTTTATGAAACTGGACTTTGTAAAAGGACGTAATCTTGCAGCTCCCGATGAGATACTAGTAAATGAAACCTTTCTGAGAATGATGCATTGGGAAGAGAATCCTGTTGGTAGGCAAGTGCATGATAAAGATATGATATATGGCAATATTGTGGGCGTAATGAAAGACTTTTCGACAGAAAATCCTGCCTATGTAGGTATTCAGCCTTTGTTTATGACTTACCAGAGAACGTTTGGTGGTATGTTGCAGGTACGTTTGAAAGAACCTTTTGATGACAATCTGAAATTATTGAATGAAGAAGTAGAACGTGCCTTGCCGCAATATGATATTATATTTTCTCCTTTCCAGAAAGTGATTGACGGCCAGAATAACGACATCACTAATTTTCGGAATGCTGCTATCCTGGCAGCCATTACCATCCTGTTTATTACTTTAATGGGGTTGATAGGCTATATCAACGATGAAATGCAGCGTCGCAGCAAAGAAATAGCCATCCGTAAGGTAAATGGAGCGGAAGCTTCCTCTATTCTTGTCCTACTTTCAAAAGACATCTTCTGGATTTCTTTACCTGCCCTTGTCATAGGTACTGTTTGCGCCTGGTATATGGGGAATATATGGATGGAGCAGTTTGCCGAAGTAGCTACGTTCCCAGTGGTTTATTATATTGGGGTGGCTTTCGGGGTGTTGGTACTGATAATTGGTTGTGTCATTCTGAAAGCTTGGCGCATTGCCAATGAGAATCCAGTAAAGAGTATTAAATCAGAATAAAGATCAATAGAACAAATAATTAAAATTTATTATTATGATACAGATTGAAAATTTAAGTAAGGTATTTCGTACTTCAGAAGTAGAAACAATTGCGTTGAATCATGTAAACATAGAGGTGAAAGAAGGAGAGTTTGTAGCTATTATGGGACCATCAGGTTGTGGAAAATCCACCTTATTGAATATCCTTGGTCTGCTGGACAATCCTACTGAAGGCAGTTACAAGTTGCTGGGCAATGAAGTAGCCAATCTGAAAGAAAAAGAACGCACCCGCCTGCGTAAAGGTGTAATAGGTTTTGTATTTCAAAGCTTTAATCTGATAGACGAACTGAATGTTTTTGAAAATGTGGAATTACCGTTGACTTATCTTGGAATCAAGGCCAGTGAACGTAAGGAGCGTGTTCTGGAAATTTTAAAGCGAATGAACTTGAGTCATCGTGCCAAGCATTTCCCGCAACAGCTTTCCGGCGGTCAACAACAGCGTGTGGCTATTGCCCGTGCTGTGGTTACTAACCCTAAATTGATCCTCGCCGATGAGCCTACCGGTAATTTGGACTCAAAGAACGGTGCTGAAGTAATGAATCTATTGACCGAACTTAACAAGGAGGGGACTAGTATTGTCATGGTAACTCACTCTCAGCATGATGCCGGATTTGCTCATCGTGTCATTCATTTGTTTGACGGTAGTGTAGTGGCGAACATTAAAGAATAATAATGAAAGGGTGGTTGTAATGAAACAAATCTATTATGCAATACAATCGACATTACACGGCCGTGGAAGCAATGTGACAAAAGTCATATCGCTTTCATTAGGCTTGACTATTGGTGTTCTGCTTTTTTTCACAAATAGCATTTGAACTCAATTATGAAAAATGTTACCCTGAGGCCGACCGATTGGTGTTGGTACGTGGAGGAGGAGAGAATGTAAAGACTGGAGAGAAAGGAGAAGGATATGATGATAGCTTGTTTGCTCCGATGGCAGAAGCATTCCGCAGTGATTTGTCACAATGGATTGAAAATGCTACAGTCATTTTCAATTTTGAGACATTAAATGTATTCAAGGATGGTCATAAGCTGAAAGACGTAAACTACGCTTATGTAGATACTTGCTATTTCCGTACTTTCGGCATCAAAGTATTGAAAGGGAATCCTGAGGAATTGCAAAGGGCAGGGAGCATATTCGTTTCTGAAACTTTTGTTCGTGATGTCTTTGGTGGACAGGATCCTGTGGGACAAAAATTATCTTTGGATAAACAGCATGAACTGACAGTCCGTGGTGTTTATCAGGATACTCCGGAAAATACGGCCTATCATTTTTGATTTTGTAGCTCCCATTTATGCCGGAGGTGGTTATATAGGGGGTGGAACATGGGGGCGTAATGACATTTATTATACTATTCTCCGTTTGCGCGATGGGGTGGACAGGGAAGAAATCAATCGTCAGATATACAAGGCTATGCAAAAATATTATCCTGATTCTGCTGATGATGAATGGAGAAATTTTTATGATGCACAGCCATTGCCCGAAATTCATCTGGATGACTCAAATACCCGCACTCGCCTTTACATTTATGGTTTTTTGGGCTTTGCCATATTTTTGTGGCAATCATGAACTATGTATTAGTAGCTATTGCTACCATGAGCCGCAGGGCAAAAAGTATAGGTGTGCATAAGTGTAGTGGTGCCAGTGCAATCAATATTTTCAGTATGTTCCTTTTTGAGACGGGGATTGTGGTATTGATGTCCGTTATAGTGGCCCTCTTTATTATTTTCAATACCAAAGATCTGATAGAAGATTTACTTTCGGTGCAGTTATCCTCACTCTTTACATTGGAAACTTTATGGGTTCCGATGCTCATTGTTTTTGTACTGTTCATAGTAGCCGGAGTGCTGCCGGGAAGATTGTTTTCACGCATTCCTGTCACTCAAGTTTTTCGTCGTTACACAGATGGGAAAAAGGGGTGGAAGCGTTCTCTTTTATTTGTACAATTTATGGGGGTATCTTTTGTGATGGGGATTTTGTTAGTATCTTTGATGCAGTATCATCATCTGATTAATAGTGATATGGGTATCCGTACTCCAGGATTGGTGGAGGCGGAAACATGGATGTCACCCGAAGAAGCAGAGAATATGGTTAACGATCTTCGTCGTCAACCCATGGTGGAAAATGCCACCCGTTCTATGCATGGTGTTCTGGGAGAATATTGGACTCGTGGGCTGATTGATAATAGTGGCAAGCGAATAGAAACCTTGATGTATAATCCTTGTGATAAGAATTATGCTGAAACCATGGGGATTACTATTATTGAAGGGAAAGATATGCAGAATGAGGGAGATGTATTGGTCAACGAAGAAGTAGTGCGGCTGATGAAATGGACAGATGGGGCAGTAGGCAAACGGTTGAATGATTTTGATAAAGCCGGAACCATTGTTGGTGTATTCCGTAATGTGCGCAATACGTCTTTTCTTTATAAGCAGTTTCCCGTGGCTTTGGTTTATAGTCATAATACCAGTCACACTTTTGATGTACGTTTAAAGCAGCCATACGATGAGAGTTTGAAAAAGCTGAACGAATACATGGAGCAGGTGCATTCCACTAAGGCATTGGAATTTATTCCGATAGATACCATGCTGAAGGAAATCTATCGCAATGTATATCGTTTTCGTAATTCTGTATGGATTACTTCTACTTTTATTTTGCTTATTGTTGTTATGGGGTTGATAGGTTACGTGAATGATGAAACACAACGTCGCAGTAAGGAAATAGCTATCCGTAAGGTGAATGGTGCTGAAGCTTCGACTATTCTTCGGTTGCTGTCCCGTGATATATTATATGTTGCTGTCCCATCGGTCTTGATAGGAATTGTAGTATCGTACTTTACAGGAAAGGCTTGGTTGGATCAATTTGCCGAAACGATAGATATAAATGCGTTGTATTTTGTCGGAACAGCATTGGTGATTATCGCTCTGATAGTGGTGTGTGTCGTTGTTAGAGCTTGGCGTATCGCTAATGAGAATCCGGTAAAGAGTATTAAAGTTGAGTAACTAAATAGATAGCGATGAAGCAATTATATTATGCAATACAAACGATATTACACGGTCGTGGAAGTAATGTGACGAAAGTCATATCGCTTTCATTGGGGCTGACTGTTGGCATCCTGTTGTTCTCGCAGATTGCATTTGAGTTAAGTTATGAAAAATGTTATCCTGAAGCTGGAAATCTAGGAATAGTCCGCGCATATTACCATAATTTGGAAACAGGTGAGTCGATGGGGGACGATGGGGATATCTATGATTATTCCGTTTTTGCTCCGATAGCGGCGGCTTTGGCTGAGAATATGCCAGGAGAAGTGGAAAAAGCTACTTGTATAAATTCTTACACAGCCAACGGTAATTATTATTATGAAAATCAATTATTTTTAAAGATCTGTGCCGGATCCAAAGGAATCCGTATCATATCCCACCGGTTCCGATGCCGGATACAGGACATCTTTCCGTTCCTGATAGAACGCAGCCATCGTGATCTGCATATAGGGCATTACCCACAAAAAGCCGATGGCACAGGAACAGGATGCGAGAATCTCAAGCCCTAAGAAACTTAAGAGAAGCAGAATGTAGCGGAAAAAGTTCTTCTTCATCATCGCAAAGCTCTGACGGATCGCCTGGATCGGGCCGATGCCGGGAGCGTCGTTCATCACAAAGGTGGAAAGGGAAAACGGAACCAGCACCAGCGTGGAAACGAGAGAGCCGATCAGCTTGTAAACGTAAACGTTCATCAGAGAAGAAAGCTCGGCTTCGATGGAAAGTGCTGTTCCAAGCGTCAGTTCCGCACTCGGGGAGGAAAGATACTGGAAGCCCGGAATGCTGGAAATCAGGGCGATCACGGAGCTGATGCCGTTGATGATAAGGAACATCAGCACGTACTGGTCCGGGTGGTGATAGAAAGCGTAGAGCATATCACCGACGGAAATCGGTTCCCCGCGCAGCGTTGAGAGGCAGATCTTTAAGTAGCCCGCCTGAAAGAGGCTGAGGAGCAGGGAAAACAGGAACAGCGTCAGATTCAGGAAAATGATATCGTACAGCGTTGTGCCTGAAAAAATCAGCGTCGGGATGAGGGAGCAGGAGAAGGTGAGAAACAGGTTGATCGCGGTTGCGCCCACCAGCGTGCCGCATCGGCCTGCCATGGCCTCACGGGCCTGCTTTTTCAGTTCTGAAAATTTCTGTTTTTGTCCGTTCATGAAAAATCCTTTCTGGTACCTAGATGGTATTTCCGTCGGTGGTTGTTCCGTTATCCGGTGTCATCTGGTATTCCTGCATGTACTGATTGTAATACCGCTCAAGCAGGTTGGTGCTGCCGCCGCTGACCATGTTGAAAAGCAGGAAAGCATACATGATGCAGATACCGACAATTATGCCGATGGTACAGCCCGCAAGACCGGCTTTTGCCGTGCCGCTCATGCGTCCTGCGCCGCGGCTTAAAAGGGCGAAGATCACGCCGAGCGAGCCGAAAAACAGGGAACCCATGTTGAGCATGAACAAAAAGGAGCAGATCGCCATGACCATCGAAGCGGCTGCAAGGGCCTGCGAACCCGTCCTGCGCGGCGGCTGTACGGGAGGCTGCTGCTGGTAATGCTGATACGGTCCGGGACGCTGGCCCTCAGGCACGCCGTACGGATGGGAGGACTGATAGGAATCTCCGGACTCATTGGTGTTTGGATCGTAATTTTCTGGTGTCATAAAATGTCCTTTCTTCTGCAAAAAAGCGCGGTTTCACACGCAGTCTGTCAAAAAAGCTATAGTAAAGATTTTATCATGTAAGGTTGACAAAAACAAGACCTATTGATAAGGTAATAGAGTGGCTGTTCCGCCAAGGGTCCCGCTTTTTATGCGGGAAAAACAGAGAAGGAACAGCGTGTTTTGGAAGAGACAACAGGAGGAATTTACCTATGGATATGAATCAGGTATTGGCAGCCGAGCTGAACGTCAAACCGTGGCAGGTAGAAGCTGCAGTGAAACTGATTGACGAGGGAAACACGATCCCTTTTATTTCACGATATCGAAAAGAAGCAACAGGTTCCTTAAACGATGAGATACTGCGAAATCTGTACGACCGTCTGATGTACCTGCGCAGTTTAAATGACCGCAAGGCCGTTGTCCTTGCGAGCATCGAGGAGCAGGGCAAGCTGACCGCAGAACTGAAAAAATCCATCGAAGAGGCCGCAACTCTCGTGGTTGTAGAGGATTTATACCGCCCGTACCGCCCGAAACGCCGGACGCGTGCGACGATCGCAAAAGAAAAAGGACTGGAGCCGCTGGCGAATATCATTCTTCTGCAGATGACAAAAGAGCCGCTCGAAAAAGAGGCAGAGGCTTTTGTTTCAGAAGAAAAGGAAGTCAAAACGGCAAAAGACGCCATTGCTGGTGCCTGCGACATCATCGCCGAGAGCATTTCCGATGAGGCCGATTACCGTATGGAGATCCGCCGCAGAACCGAGGCGAAGGGCCTGATCGTCTCGACAGCAAAGGATGAGAAAGCAGAGTCCGTTTACGAGAATTACTATGAGTTTTCCGAGCCGGTATCGAAAATTGCCGGACACCGTGTGCTGGCACTGAACCGCGGTGAGAAAGAAAAATTCCTGAACGTCAAAATTGAGGCGCCGACGGAAGAAATCCTGCGTTATCTCGAGAAAAAAATCATCACCAAAGAGAATCCGCAGACAAAGCCGGTTCTGCAGGCGACCATCGAGGATGCCTACAACCGTCTGATCGCTCCGGCCATCGAGCGTGAGGTCAGAAATCAGCTCACCGAAAAGGCAGAGGATGGTGCGATCAAGGTCTTTGGAAAGAACCTTGAGCAGCTTCTGATGCAGCCGCCGATCGCAGGCCAGGTTGTCCTTGGATGGGACCCGGCGTTTCGTACGGGATGCAAGCTGGCCGTTGTCGATGCGACCGGAAAAGTGCTCGACACCACCGTGGTTTACCCGACGGCGCCGACGAACGAGAAGAAGATTGCAGCAGCAAAAGCGACCGTAAAAGATCTGATCCACAAATACGGCGTCACCCTGATTTCTGTCGGAAACGGAACTGCAAGCCGTGAGTCCGAGCAGATCATCGTCGAGATCTTAAAAGAGATCCCGGAGAAGGTTGCGTATGTGATCACAAACGAGGCGGGAGCGTCCGTTTACTCCGCAAGCAAGCTGGCAACCGAGGAATTCCCGAACTTTGATGTCGGACAGCGAAGCGCCGCTTCCATCGCACGCCGTGTGCAGGATCCGCTGGCAGAGCTCGTCAAAATTGATCCGAAATCGATCGGCGTCGGCCAGTATCAGCACGATATGAACCAGAAGAAGCTCGGCGAGGCGCTCGGCGGTGTCGTTGAGGACTGCGTGAATAAAGTCGGTGTGGATCTGAACACGGCATCCGCGTCGCTGCTGGAATACATTTCCGGTGTCAGCAAGGTGATAGCAAAAAACATCGTGGCATACCGCGAGGAGAACGGCCGTTTCGAGAGCAGAAAAGAGCTCCTGAAAGTGGCAAAACTCGGACCGAAGGCGTTTGAGCAGTGCGCGGGCTTTATGCGCATCACCGGCGGCAAAAATCCGCTGGACGGCACAAGCGTTCATCCGGAGAGCTACGAGGCAGTCGAGAAGCTGTTTGCAAAGTTAAATATGAAGACAGAGCAGATCAGCGAGGGACCGACGGCGTTCTTCATCAAAGATTACAAAAAGATGGCAGAGGAGATCGGTGTCGGCGAGATTACGCTGCGCGATATCATCAAAGAGCTGCAGAAGCCTGGCCGTGACCCGCGTGACGAGATGCCGCGCCCGATCCTGCGCACCGACGTGCTCGATATGAAGGACCTGAAGGTCGGCATGATCTTAAAGGGAACCGTGCGCAACGTCATTGACTTCGGTGCATTCGTCGATATCGGCGTGCATCAGGACGGACTCGTCCACATTTCCCAGATGACGAAACGCTTCATCAAGCATCCGCTGGAGGCTGTGAGCGTCGGCGATATCGTGGAAGTGAAGGTCATCAGCCTTGATCTGGCGAAGAAGCGGATCGGGCTGTCGATGCTGCTGGATAAATAAAGTGTGATACGTGGGCTGCCCGAAAGAAAACAGGGGCAGCCCGCGGTGTATCAAAGGGGGATTACCATGAATGAGGAAGAAGTGCTGGTCGGACGGATTCAGGATCTGGCAGAGCAGTGTTATCACAGGGATGTTCCGTCACACACGGAGTTTCTGACGCTGGCGGAGCAGGATCTGTTCTACCGTACGGTAAATAAAATCCCGGGCGTGCGTTACGTGCTGTCCGGCGGATACGAGGCGGCAGAGCGGAAAGCGGCGCTGTTTCTGCCATCCTATGCAGAGGACGGTGATGCGTCGATGCTTCCGATCGCAGTCGTGCGCATCAGCCCGCTGAATGAAAAATTTGCGGATGCGCTGTCACACCGTGATTTCTTAGGATCACTGATGAATCTCGGCGTGGAGCGGTATAAGCTGGGAGACATTCTGATCGATGGAAACCAGGCGTATCTGATCTGTATGGCGGATATGGCGGACTACATCTGTGCGGAGCTGAAAAAAGTGCGCCATACGAGCGTGTACTGTGAAGTCGAGGCGGGACTGCCGGAGGAGCTGACGGAGCCGAAAACCGAGCGGAAAGAAGGTTCCGTCGCTTCCGTGCGGCTCGATGCGGTGCTGTCGCTGGCGTTCAGCAGTTCGCGGAGCAAAATGGTGCCGCTGATCGAGGGCGGCCAGGTGTTTATCAACGGAAAGCTGGTGACATCGCCGAGCGCGTCATTAAAAGAGGACGATCTCGTGACCGTGCGCCATATGGGAAAATTCCGCTATGTGGGCGTGCAGAACCAGACGAAAAAGGGAAGGCTGTACGTGGCTGTTGAACGATTTGTCTCATAATAGATATTTTGAGGGATTTTACAGGAAAAGACCATTGACAGTGTTTGTAAAAAGACGGTATTATAGAGGGTATGTAGAAGGTCCGCAGGGCTGAGAATTTTCAGACGGAAGCGGACTGCGAAGATTACGTATCAGGAAGGCAGGAAGAAAAAATGGGAAAAATTATACTGACCGGCGACCGACCGACCGGCAAGCTGCATGTAGGACATTACGTTGGTTCACTGCGCCGCCGCGTGGAGCTGCAGAACTCCGGTGAATTCGATAAAATTTACATCATGATTGCAGACGCACAGGCGCTGACCGACAATGCGGACAACCCGGAGAAGGTGCGCCAGAACATTCTGGAGGTAGCACTGGATTACCTTTCCTGCGGACTTGATCCGGAAAAGAGCACCATCTTTATCCAGTCTCAGATTCCGGAACTGTGCGAGCTTTCTTTCTATTATATGAATCTCGTTACGGTTTCCAGACTGCAGAGAAATCCAACCGTAAAATCGGAGATCCAGATGAGAAACTTTGAGGCGAGCATCCCGGTTGGATTCTTCACCTACCCGATCAGCCAGGCAGCCGATATCACTGCATTCAAGGCAACGACCGTTCCGGTTGGAGAGGATCAGATGCCGATGATCGAGCAGACACAGGAGATCGTCCACAAATTCAATACGGTTTATGGCGAGGCACTTGTGCAGCCGAAGATTATGCTGCCGGAGAATGATTCCTGCAGACGTCTGCCGGGTATCGATGGAAAAGCGAAGATGAGTAAATCGCTTGGAAACTGCATTTACCTGTCCGAGGAGCCGGATGAGATCAAGAAAAAAGTCATGAGCATGTACACCGACCCGGATCACATCAAGATCACCGATCCGGGCAAGATCGAGGGAAATACCGTATTTACCTATCTCGATGCATTCTGCCATCCGGAGCACTTCGAGCGCTATCTGCCGGATTACGCAAATCTCGACGAGCTGAAAGCACATTACCAGAGAGGCGGCCTTGGCGATGTCAAAGTGAAGAAGTTCCTGAACAATGTACTGCAGGAGACCTTAGAGCCGATCCGTAACCGCAGAAAAGAGCTGGAAAAAGACATTCCGGCGATCTACGAGATGCTGAAAAAAGGCAGCGAAGAGGCAGAAAAAGTTGCCGCTCAGACACTGGCGGATGTCAAAGCAGCCATGAAAATCAACTATTTTGATGATCTGGACCTGATCCGTTCCCAGGCAGAGCGTTACGGCAAATAATTACCAATAGAAGATGAATGGAAAAAGCGGACATTATGGTTCCGCTTTTTCTGTTGCAGGGCGGACGAAAGTTCGAAATCCTGCGGTCGGAGAGGATAGCATATGGTCATACATGGATTTCAAAAGCTGACGCTGCTGGATTACCCGGGCAAGGTGGCGTGCACATTGTTTTCGGGCGGATGTAATTTCCGCTGCCCGTTCTGCCAGAACGGAAATCTCGTGCAGCATCCCGAATGGGAGCCGGTGATTCCGGAGGAGGAGATTTTTGCAGTGCTCGAAAAGCGGCGCGGCGTGCTGGACGGCGTCTGCGTGACGGGCGGTGAGCCGACGCTGGATCCGGATCTGGAGCGGTTCGTGACGAAAATTAAGGAACTGGGATATCTTGTGAAGCTCGATACGAATGGATACCGGCCGGAGATTTTGAAAAAGCTGGTGGAAGAGAAGAAAATCGACTACGTCGCCATGGACATCAAAAACGCGCCGTCCCGGTACGGCGAGACGGCGGGCGTGAAAAAGATCGATGTGATGCGGATCAATGAGTCGGTCGAGTTTTTAAAGAGCGGCGTGGTGGACTATGAGTTCCGGACAACGCTCTGCAAAGAGCTGCATGGAAGGGAAGAGATCGAAGCGATCGGAAAGTGGCTTTCCGGGGCAAAACGGTACTTCCTGCAGAATTACCGGAAATCGGATTATGTGATTGATCCGAGGTTCTCGGGGTATGCGAGGGAGCAGCTCGAGCGGTTCTGCGAGATCCTGCGCGGAAAGATTGAGACGGTGGAGATCCGCGGCGTGGATTAAAAAACGCTTTAAAGCGTGCGGTACCAGTAACCGAAGCGGGCATCGGGCGCGAGCTCGGAGGGGCGCATCGCCTGCTTGAAGTGGAAAAAGCCGAAGAGGCTTGCCATGAACTGCTCATTCGGCGTGTAGACGCCGGGGACGCCGAAATACCAGAGTTCCTGCTGGTCGCGGTTCCGGGCGAGGAGCAGATGGCGATAGGACGAGGAGCCATGGAGGACGAAGCGGTTCGCATCCACCGAAAGACCGACGGCGCGGAGCTGTGGAAGATCGTCGAGTGAGAGGCGCAGGCAGTCGGTCAGATCATCATCTGGGAACGGGTGGAACTCCGGGAACTGGTCCTGAAGCTGGAGATAGAGAGCAGCGCGGGACGGCGGCACGGCTGCTGCGGCGGGAAAATCGGCGGAAGTCATATGTAGCGGCTGGGCGGCAGAATCCGGGATGGGCTGCGGCGGTTCCGGGTTGGCAGAGGGATAGCTTTCTGCGGTTTTCACAGATTCCGCGGATGCGGGATGGAGTGTGTTGGCGGATGATTGCGTGATCCGGTCTGCAGGAACGGTGTTTACCGTGTCAGTTGATGTGGATTCTGTGGAGACGGTGGATTCCGGGCTGGAATTTTGTGGATAAAGTTCGGAATTGCTGCTGAATTCTGTGGAAAGTTCATCGAACTGTGCTTTGGAAGCGTCTGATGATGGCAGGGACTGCGCAGGTACGGCGGGATCCAGAGGTTCGGGTGTTTCGGCAGTTTTCTCTTCGGTCGGTCTGGCACCATTGTCTGCGGATGTTTTGGGCTCCTGCGGGAGCGTGGGAGCGAAAAACTCCGGCTGAATCGGAAGATCGTCCCACTGGGTGGCGATGACGCCGGTCTGGCGGCAGAGCAGGATCAGACCGCCAAGCTCGTCGAGCGTGACATCCGTCTGCCCAATGGCATCGGAGTGCGTGAAGAGTTTTCCACTCGTAGAAGAGCGCCCCGCAAGGAGATTTCCGAGCGGAATGCCGTACATCCGCCCTGACCGGCGGATAAAACCGTAGACTGTGACCGAGGTCTCCGGCGGAAGAGACGGCGATTTGATCTGGAAGTCCATGCGGCAGAAGCCGTTCTGCGACTCCACGCGGACAAAGCCGCAGCATCCGCCCTTGCGGTTGTTCGGGTATTCGTATAGATAGGCAATGAAACGCCGGTAATCAGACATAAAAACCTCCTGCATAGAAGTAAAAAGAGTAGAAAAAGATACTGCGCTACAGTTCACGATATGCGGGAAGGACAGAAAATATACGCAGAGAAGAAAGGAAGTGCACAATGGAAGAAGAAACAAAGCTGGAAACGCCGGAGGAAAAAGCGCACCGGAAAGAACGGGAACGCTTCATGCGCCAGGCGATTACGCAGGCGAAGAAAGCGGAAAAGCTGATGGAAGTGCCGATCGGCTGTGTGATTGTGTACGAGGGAAAGGTGATTGCGCGGGGCTATAACCGCAGAAATACGGATAAAAACACGCTGTCCCACGCGGAACTGAATGCGATCCGGAAAGCAAGCAAAAAGCTCGGCGACTGGCGGCTGGAGGGCTGTACGTTGTATGTCACCCTGGAACCGTGCCAGATGTGCGCCGGTGCGATCGTACAGGCGAGAGTCAGCGAAGTCGTCATCGGCAGCATGAACCCGAAGGCGGGCTGCGCGGGATCGATCTTAAATATGCTGGAAATGCACGAGTTTAACCATCAGGTGAAGGTCGAGCGCGGCGTGCTGAAAGAAGAGTGCTCGGAGATGCTGAGTGCGTTTTTTCGGAGACTGCGGGTGGTGAAAAAGAAGAAAAAAGAAGAGAGGAAGAGGGCGGAAGAAGGGAAAGAATAAAAGAAGAGGCAGCATCGGGATGGGATGCTGCCTGAGGAAGATTATTTGTTTGAGTAAGTTGCACTTTCGAATATTTCCGTAAAAAATACAATCCCCGTATTTCCATCGGAAACCATCGAAAAAATCATTGACGAATCCCGAAAAAAGCACTATAATATATGATGTATTTGACAAAATACGGAGAAGTACCCAAGAGGCTGAAGGGTCTGGCTTCGAACACCAGTAGGTCGGAAACGGCGCAAGGGTTCAAATCCCTTCTTCTCCGCTATGCAAAAAAGAGACAGCAAAAAGATTGAAAAATCGAAAAAGCTGTCTCTTTTTCTGTGAGAAATTATGAAATAGATGCAAAACAAAAGAAACAAAGACAGAAAAAACATCGCCAGTTCACGAAAAGGGACCGATGCACAACAAAGCAAAATAAAAAGGAGAGACAATACATGGCGCAGTTACCACAGGAATTTCTGACCCGCATGCAGGACATGCTGGGCGATGAATTTGATGCATTTTTAACTTCCTACAACGCACCCCGCACAGCCGGGCTGCGTGTGAATACAAAAAAATGCCGGACCGAAGATTTCCCGCCGCTTGTTCCGGGAACGTGGAAGAAAATTCCGTGGATTCCAAACGGCTATTTCGTGCCGGACGGCATGCGCATGGGCCAGTCTCCACTGTATGCGGCAGGCGTCTTCTATCTGCAGGAGCCAAGCGCCATGACCCCGGCGTCCCGCCTTCCGATCGAACCGGGTGAGCGTGTGCTCGATCTCTGCGCAGCGCCGGGCGGCAAAGCGACGGAGCTGAATGCGCGCCTGAAAGGAACCGGCCTTCTTGTTGCCAATGACATCAGCAACGCCCGCGCCAAAGCACTGCTGCGAAATCTGGAGCTGTTCGGAAGCGAAAACGTGCTTGTCACCAATGAGACACCGGCAGGCCTTGCAGACGTCTTCCCGGGCTTCTTCGATAAAATCCTCGTGGATGCACCGTGCTCCGGCGAGGGCATGTTCCGGAAAGACGAGGCAGTCATCGGCACCTGGACCCCGGAGCGGCCGGATTTCTTTGCGGAGCTGCAGCGCGAGATCACCTCGAATGCCGTAAAAATGCTGCGTCCGGGCGGCCTCATGATGTATTCGACGTGTACCTTCGCCCCGCAGGAGGACGAGGGAACCGTTTCTTTCCTTCTGGAAAAACTTCCCGGAAATGGAACTGATCGAGATGGAAGGCTACGAAGGTTTTTCAAAAGGCAATCCAGTCTGGGGAAACGGCGATCCGGAGATCGAAAAGACCGTGCGCATCTGGCCGCATAAAATGAACGGCGAGGGCCATTACCTTGCCCTGTTCCGCAAAAAAGGCGAAGCCATTCCTTATGAGACAGAAGAAAAACCGATCGAAAAGAAAACAAAAAACAGAAAAACCGGAAAAAGACCGCGGAACGGAAGCACCGGGTCCGTCGAAAGCAGAAAAACAGATCCTTTCCGATTTCCTGTCCCGGATGACAGCACCGATCCCGGTGGAGGAACTGGAAGTCCGCGCCGGAAAAGTATACCATTCCCCGTCCCTGCCGGATGGCGTGCGGAATCTTCATTTCCTGCGGAACGGTCTGTATCTCGGTGAACTGAAAAAAGACCGTTTCGAGCCGTCACAGCCGTTTGCCGTGACACTCTCCGCGGACAAGTTCAAAGATTACATGAATTTAAAGGCAGATGACGAGCGTACCGAAAAATATCTCCACGGTGAGACAATTTCCGTAGAGCCGGGAGAGACCGTATCGCCGTCGGGCTGGAAGCTGGTCTGCGTCGATGGATTCGGCCTTGGATGGGGCAAACTGGTCAATGGAACCTTGAAAAATAAGTACCCTGTTGGATGGAGAAAGTAGAAAAATCATGCCAGTTTTTGCAGGAAAAACGTCGAAATATTACAAAGTTATTAACAGAAATTAAAAAAGACTTTCATTTCAGACATACTTGTGTTATAATGGCAAAGTACGGCGGGAAAAAAGACCCATTTTCCGCAGTAACTTGGAGTGACAATCAGCAACAGAACGTAATAAGTATGAGGTGTACGACATGAAAAAAAAGAAATTATTCAGCCTGGTTTTGGCCACAGTGCTTACGGCAGCAACCGTTCTGCCATGCTATGGTGCCAGTACAAAGGAGAAAATTTCAAATGCTCAGGCAGAACAGGCTGCCGCACAGTCTCAGCTTGACAGCATACAGAGCAGGATTGACGAACTCAATTCCAAAAAGGGACAATCAGAAGAATATCTTTCCGAACTGAACCAGCAGCTGGACGATCTGCAGAACCGTCTGCAGGAGCTTCAGGATCAGTATGATGCGAAGCAGAACGAACTGGTACAGATTCAGGCAGATCTGGAAGATGCAAAAGCAAAAGAAGAAGAGCAGTACGAGGCGATGAAGCTCCGTATCCAGTATATGTATGAAAATTCCTCCGGAAACGGATACATGGCAATGCTCTTTTCTTCCAAAAGCATTTCAGAGCTGATCAGCCGGGCAGAATACATACAGAAAATTTCCGATTTCGACCGCGATCTTATGCAGGAGTATGAAGACACGGTAGACCAGGTAAAAGAAAAAGAAACACAGGTGCAGGAAGAGCAGGCAGCGATCGTAGAACTGCAGCAGCAGAGCAGCGATCAGCAGGAAGCCATCCAGGAGCTGTACGCAGCAGCTTATCAGGAACTCCGTACCTACTCCGCAGAGCTGGACGATGCAAAATCCAGCGAGAGTGCACTGGTAGATGAAATCAACAGCAAAGCAGATGCAATCAACGACCTGATCCGTCAGGCGAAAGAAGAGGAGATTGCAGCGCAGAAGAAAGCAGAAGAGGAAGCAGCCGCCGCACAGCAGGCTGCCGCAGAAGCTGAGGCAGAGGCCGCCAGAAAACAGGCAGCCGAGGCAGAGGCCGCAAGAGTCGCAGCCGCAGAAGCAGCAAATGCCGCAGCGAAAGCAGATACCGATACAAGCAGCAGCTCCGGAAGCAGTTCTTCGGACAGCAGCGCATCCTCCACGACAACGGAGAGTCCATCCGCGTCAGATACTTCCAGCAGCTCCTCCAGCGGAACATACCTTGGAAGATTTAAACTGACAGGCTATTGCTCCTGTTCCATCTGTACCGGACAGTGGTCCGGCGGATCCACCGCGAGCGGAACCACACCGACCGCAGGAAGAACGATCGCCATGGGCGGTGTACCATTCGGAACGAAACTGATGATCAACGGCCAGGTTTACACGGTAGAAGACCGCGGAACCGCTTACGGCCACGTAGACATCTTCTGCAGCAGCCATTCCGAGGCGCTGAGCTTCGGCGTGCAGTATGCAGATGTATATCAGCTGAGCTGAGAAACAAAGATAAGAGATATGCCGGAACAGAACTTCCGGCATATCTCTTTTTTTGACTTTCTCAGAACTGTCATTCTAAAGAACACCAAAAGGCCGCAAACCCGTGTGAAATGTACCTTTTGAAGCAATAATAAAAAAACTTAAAAAATTTACAAAAAGCTATTGACTTTATCCATACATCGTTATATAAATGAGCAGTCGCGAGAGAGCGATTGATAAATAAGAAATAGCAGAAGTGGCGGAATT
>ENA-OQKC01000509-OQKC01000509.1-human-gut-metagenome-genome-assembly--contig:-NODE-509-length-16215-cov-2.973707_pt1 | contig 16215 bp, 13 predicted proteins | sample MGYA00242774_ERZ504790 | MGnify/ENA primary metagenome ERZ504790 (study PRJEB26092, sample SAMD00036419) | human gut metagenome | host: Homo sapiens | study: EMG produced TPA metagenomics assembly of...
ACCGACTGCTGCTGGCAGCGGTCGAAGGTGTGGAATTGGACAGTATCGACGCCACTCTCTACTATGTCAGTGAGCCCGACGAGGGCTTGCGCGAGCTTCACGCCCGCGCGAAAACCAAACAGGAAATCCTTACCGAGTTGAGCTCCGGCATTCCCGAACAATCTGACAACGACTGAGCCCAAAGGCTCATGACCTGTACAGCATCGGACGGCCTTCACCGGCGGAGAGACCTTATGCATCGCAAGGCATCTCCGACGATGAAGACGACTGGCCACGTACCGGTCCGCGGTTGAAACGCGCCGCGTGACGTTGCTTGGGAACCGCTACCCCTCGGATGGCACGTGTGGGCGGGCGCACGTGCCGGACAACGCACCAGTAAGGAGTTATTGTGTCCACGACTCGCGCGGTTTCGAAGTCGTCCGCTGCCCACTCGCCCTATCAGCGCCTGTTCATGCTGCCCGGAGCCAAGGCGTTCTGCCTGTCCGGTGCGGTGGCACGATTGCCGATCTCCATGATGAGTCTCGGCATCGTTCTGGCGCTCAACCATCTCTACGACAATTGGACCATCGCCGGCACCATGAGCGCCGCCTATGTGCTGGCCATGAGCTGCGTCACCCCGTTCTACGCCCGCGCCTTCGACCGTTTCGGCCAAGCCCGCGTGGGCCGGCTTGCGCTCGCCGTGCAGATCGTGGCCATGCTCGCCTTCGCCTTCGCGGCGTTGGTGCGCGTGCCGATTCCGCTGCTGTTCGCTTTGGCCATCATCATGGGTCTGACGCAGTTCTCATTCGGCGCATTGGTCCGAACCCGTTGGTCCTATGCGTTGCGCGGTGTGGAAGATGGCGAACAGCTGCTCAACACGGCCTACGCCATGGAAGCCGCCATTGACGAGATCGTCTTTATTCTGGGGCCGATTCTGGCGGCTTGGCTGGCCACCTCCGTGCATCCGGTATCCCAACTGTTCGTGCCCACCGTGGCATGCGGCATCGGCGGCACCATATTCTTCTCGCTGAAATCCACCCAGCCGCCGGTCATCGTGGAACAGGTCAGCGTGGCCGCGCACGATGACGGCAGCCCCGCTGCAAGCGAAGATGCCGACCAGCTGACCCTGCGCCAACTCAAACGCAGCGGTGCCAAGCCCAAGAGTGTATTGCTCTATGCCGGCGTACTGCCGTTGCTCGCCGTGTTCATCGTGTTCAATATGAGCTTCACGTCCTTCGACGTGTCCATTACCGCCACCATGAAATCCATGGGACTTGAGCCCTTCCTCGGTCTGCAATTGGCGATGTTCGCGGTCGGCTCGTGCATCGGCGCGCTGGTGTTCGGCTCTTGCCAACTCAAAGGCTCCCATTGGGCGCATATGGTGATGTTCCTGTCGCTGCTGACCGTCGGCTACGTGTTCTTCCGGTTGTCAATGGACAATCTCATCCTGCTGGGCGTCTTCGAAATCCTCGCCGGCCTGACCGTCTCGCCGACGTTCGCCACCGGCAACCTCATCGTCAAGGATCTGGTGCCGGCGGAATCCCTGACCGAAGGACTGAGCTGGGTAACCACCGCAGGCACGGTCGGCACGTCGATCGGCTCGTCCGTGGCCGGCATTGTGCTTGACGCCTCCAACCCTCATGTGGGCATGATGCTGCCATTCATCTTCACGCTGGCGTCCGTGCCATTGGCGTTGGCCGGATGGGCCTTGGCCAAGCGGCGTGGGTGAAACGGGATCGGGCTACGCCCGATGGATGGTTGGCGGCTTCGCCGGGGTCTCTCCCTCAGTCCGCTTCGCGTCCAGCTCGAACGCAATTAATGATGGCTTTCAGCCAACTGAATTATTGCTCACTGTCGTTCGCCCTCACCTAAAAACGCCTCCGGCGTTTTCTTCACGGTTCGGCTCATCAGAGGGAGCTCGACTTCACGGTTCGGCTCGTCAGAGGGAGCTTGATTCTGTGGACGGGGTATTGGCGTGAGGGCTTGGCGGTGATAGGCTGATTGCCGATTGGAAAACGTCCCGGGTACATTGCCGGGCAGGTACGGGTAGACAGGGAAGAAGACATGATCAAGGTTTCGGTGGTCGGAGCAAAGGGCCGCATGGGCTCGCACGTGGTCGAAGCGGTGAACAACGCCGAGGATACGCAGCTGGCGCTCGCATTGGATGCCGGCGACGACCTGACCCAGATCACCACCGACAACACCGATGTGGTCGTCGAATTCACCGTGCCGTCCGTCAGCCTGAACAACGTGCTGACCCTGATCGGCCAAGGCGTGGACGTGGTGGTCGGCACCACCGGCTGGACCGACGAGAAACTCGCCCAGGTCAAATCCGCCATCGCCAACGGTCCGAAGCCCGAAACCCAGAAGGTCTTCATCGCACCTAACTTCGCGATCTCCGCCGTACTGGCCGACTACTTTGCCACCAAGGCCGCGAAATACTTCGAATCCGCCGAAGTCATCGAACTGCACCACCCCACCAAGGTGGACGCCCCCTCCGGCACTGCCATCCACACCGCCCACGGCATCGCCGAAGCGCGCAAGGCCGCAGGACTCGCCCCCGTGCCGGACGCCACCGAAACCGATGGCGGCTCACGCGGCCAGGTGGTCGACGGCATCCACGTGCACGCCGTGCGTCTGCGCGGCCTCAACGCCCACGAGGAAGTGCTCTTCGGCAACGCCGGCGAGCAGCTGACCATTCGGGCCGACAGCTTCGACCGCACCAGCTTCATGCCCGGCGTCCTGCTTGCCGTGCGCAAGCTCGTCGGCGACGCTCCGGCTGGCCTGACCATCGGCCTCGACCACTTCCTCGACCTGTAATCGACCCGCAGTCGACCAGTAGTTGCCCCCGCATTTCAGGCAGGGAAGCGCGCCGGGACGCGCATCACGGCATTGCCACCGGCTCCGGCCATAATGCCACGCATTCAGCAACAATCAAGGTACGTAGTATAAGAGTCCACAATGGGAAGTACGGTAAACACTATGAGCGAGCATGACATGCACCTTCTTGATTCAGCACCTTTCGGCCGCATTCTGCCGGCTATGGTCACCCCGATGCAATCCGACGGCAGCGTCGATTTCGCCGCCGCGCAGAAGCTCGCCAAATACCTCGTCGCCGATGGCGCGGATGGTCTGGTGGTCAATGGCACCACCGGCGAATCGCCCGTCACCCATATGGATGAGAAGGTCGAGCTGGTCAGGGCCGTCAAGGAGGTCGTCGACGTTCCGGTGATTTCCGGCGCCGGCTCCAACGACACCGCACACACCGTGCGTATGGTCGAACAGACTCAGGAAGCGGGTGCCGACGCGGTGCTCGTCGTCATGCCTTACTATTCCCGCCCCTCGCAGGACGGTATCGTCGGCCACTACAAGGCCGTCGACGAATCCGCCGAAAAGCCGATCATCGTCTACGATGTTCCCGGCCGTACCGGCTTGAAGGTCAAGGTCGGAACCTACGACCGACTGGCCGAACTTGAACACGTCAAGGCTGTCAAGGACGCCACCGGCGATCTTGCAGCCGCAGTGGAGAAGCAGCAGCGCACCGGCCTCGCCTGGTATTCCGGCGATGACGGCCTGTTCCTGCCGTTCCTCTCCATCGGTGCCGTCGGCATCATTTCGGTGATTGCCCACGTCGCCTCCAACCCCATGCAGCAGCTTGTCCAGGCATTCGATCGCGGCGATATCACCACCGCCCGTCGCCTCGCCAACCAGCTCGCCCCCCTTGTCCACGCGTTGAATGGCGACGGCTATCAGGCCGTCATGGCCAAGGCTGCGCTCAAGGTCAAGGGCGTTATCCCCTCCACCACCATGCGTCTGCCGAACATCGGTCCCGACGCCACTCAGCTTGACAAGGCTGAAGAGGGCATGCGCGCTGCCGGACTGCTGTAAGCCCGAAACGCTGCATACGGGTTGCCAGCCCGCCGCCCCTGCATGACAGAGCAGAGGCACCACAACAGAAATCCCAAAAAGGTTATGGCACAAGAACAAAAGAAAACAAGCAAGAACACGAATTCTCGCCGTCGCGGTTCCGCGCGCGGCCGCAACTCCAACGGATCCAACAGCCGTACGCCGTCCCGTAAGATCAACGCCACCCGGCAGGCCACCGCACCCCAGCAGGATGCCGTGCTGATCGCCCCGCCGAAGTACCGCAAGGGCTCCATGCGCATCACGCCGCTCGGCGGCTTGGGTGAAATCGGCCGCAACATGAACGTGATCGAATACAACGGTCACCTGCTGCTCATCGACTGCGGCGTGCTCTTCCCCGAGGAGGAGCAGCCGGGCGTGGATCTCATCCTGCCCGATTTCAGCTACATCAAGAACCGTCTCGACAAGGTCGACGCCCTGGTGCTCACCCACGGCCACGAGGACCACATCGGCGGCGTGCCCTACCTGCTCAAGCTGCGTCCGGACATCCCGCTGATCGGCTCCAAGCTGACCCTCGCCTTCGTGGACGCCAAGTGCAAGGAACACCACCAGAACCCCACCAAGGTTGAGGTTGCCGGCCGTGAGAAGCTCAAGGTGGGCCCCTTCGACCTCGAATTCGTCAACGTCACCCACTCCATCCCGGACGCCCTGGCCGTCTACGTCAAGACCCCGGCCGGCTCCCTGATCGACACGGGCGATATCAAGCTCGACCAGCTGCCGCTCGACCACCGCATCACCGACCTCGTCGAATTCGGCAAGATCGGCGAAAAGGGCGTGGACCTGCTGATGATGGACTCCACCAACGCCGAGGTGCCCGGCTTCGTCAAGCCCGAGACCTCCATCGGCCCGGCCCTTGACCAAGCGTTCGCCCAGGCCGCCCGCAAGATCATCGTCGCCAGCTTCTCCTCCCACGTGCACCGTGTGCAGCAGGTGGTGGACGCCGCCCACAAGTACGGCCGCAAGGTCGTGTTCGTCGGCCGTTCGATGGTGCGCAACATGTCCATCGCCGCCGACCTCGGCTACCTGCACATCCCCGAAGGCACCGTCGTGGACCTGAAGCAGGCCAACGACATTCAGGACGACAAGCTCGTCTTCATGTGCACCGGCTCCCAGGGCGAACCGATGGCCGCACTCGGCCGCATCGCCGACGGCAACCACCGCGATATCCACATCAACGAGTTCGACACCGTGATTCTCGCCAGCTCCCTGATTCCAGGCAATGAGCACGGCGTCTACAAGGTGATCAACAAGCTCGTGCAGCTCGGCGCCAAGGTCGTCAACCGCGACAACGCCGCCGTGCACGTGTCCGGCCACTGCAACGAGGGCGAGCTGCTGTACATGTACAACATCGTCAAGCCCAAGTGCGCCATGCCGATCCACGGCGAAAACCGCCATCTGGTGGCCAACGGCCTGATCGCCGTCAAGACCGGCGTGGACCCGCAGAACGTGGTTTTGGCCGAAGACGGCGATGTGGTCGACCTGTACCACGGCAGGGCCGCGGTCGTCGGCTCCGTGCCGTGTGGTTACGTGTACGTCGATGGCGATTCCGTCGGCGAGCTGACCGATGACGAGCTGGAAAAGCGCCGCATTCTCGGCACCGAGGGCTTCGTCTCCGCGTTCGTGGTGGTCGACACCGACAATCACGAGGTCGTCACCGGCCCGAAGATCTACCTGAATGCCGTGGCCGAGGACGAAAGCGAGTTCGACAAGGTTCGTCACCAGATCGTCGAACAGCTCAACGACCAGATGATGCAGGGCACGCGCGACACCTACAAGCTGCAGCAGACCATGCGCCGCACGCTCGGCAGCTGGGTTGCGCGCCAGCTGCACCGCAAGCCGATGATCGTGCCCGTCGTGGCCGACATCGCCCAGGACGTCGAAACCGTAGAAACCAAGTAGTCCGGATTATCCAGGGACGACCGTAAGGAGTAATTGAAGTCATGCCCGGTTCTAATCTCACTCGTATTGAAGCCGAAGAACGTAAGGCCGTTATCGAAGCGCCGATTCACTATCACGTCGACCTTGACCTGACGGTCGGCGCGAAGAACTTCGGTTCCAAGTCGTTCATCTGCTTCAACGCGAAGCCTGGTTCGTCGACCTTCCTCGACCTGATCGCCGACGAAGTGACCTCCATCGACCTCAACGGCAAGTCCCTGGACCCGGCCGTGGCCTTCCAAGACAACCGCATCGAACTGACCGACCTCAAGGAGAAGAACGAGGTCACCGTCGAAGCCAGGTGCCGTTACTCCAACACTGGCGAGGGCCTGCACCGCTCGGTCGACCCGTCCGATGGCAACATCTACCTGTACTCCCAGTTCGAGGTGCCGGACGCTCGCCGCGTCTACGCCGTGTTCGACCAGCCTGACCTGAAGGCCACCTTCGACTTCAAGGTGCTCGCTCCCGCCAGCTGGATCGTCACCTCCAACATGCCGGTTGCCACCATCGAGGACGATCCGCGCGAAACCCTCGACGGCACCCTCGGCGACAAGCCGAACGAAAGCACCCGTCTGTGGGACTTCGAGCCGACCCCGGTGATGAGCTCCTACCTGACCGCCATCTGCGCCGGCCCGTACGCCGAATGGCACACCGAATACCTGAACGAAGACGGCCGTACCGTGCCAATGGCCCAGTACTGCCGACAGTCGTTGGCCAAGGCCTTCGCGAAGGACGTCGACTACCTGTTCGACATCACCAAGAAGGGCTTCGCGTTCTACGCCAAGACCTGGGGCGTGCCCTACCCGTACGCCAAGTTCGACCAGATCTACGTGCCCGAATACAACGCGGGCGCCATGGAGAACATCGGCATGGTCACCATCCGCGACTCCTACGTGTTCGAATCCAAGGTGACCGACGCGCTGGCCGAGCGCCGCGTGGTGACCGTGCTGCACGAGCTTGCGCACATGTGGTTCGGCGACTATGTGACCATGAAGTGGTGGAACGACCTGTGGCTCAACGAGTCCTTCGCTGAATTCACCTCCACGCTGGCCACTGCCGAAACCACCGAATGGCATGACGCTTGGGCCACTTTCTGCTCCGGCGAGAAGAGCTGGGCGCTGCGCCAGGATCAGCTGCCCACCACGCACCCGATCGTCGCGCCGATCAACGACCTCAACGACACTTACGTCAACTTCGACGGCATCACCTACGCCAAGGGCGCCTCCGTGCTGAAGCAGCTGGCATTCTACGTGGGCCGCACGCAGTTCTTCGAAGGTATCCACAACTACCTGAACCGTCACGCCTACTCCAACGCCACCCTGGCCGACCTGCTGAGCGAACTGGAAAAGACCTCCGGCCGCGATCTCAAGGCCTGGAGCGCCAAGTGGCTGGAGGAATCCGGCATCAACACGATCGCCACTGGCCTGACCGTAAACGCGGACGGCACCATCGCCGAACTGAAGCTCACCCAGAGCGCGCCGGCCGAACACCCGGTGCTGCGCCCGCATCGCCTGGCCGTCGGCTTCTACAACGAAGACGCCGCAACCGGCAAGATCGTGCGCACCGAGCAGTTCGAACTCGATGTAGATGGCGAAACCACCATCGTCGAGGCCGCAGCCGGCAAGCCGCGCCCGGCATTCGTGCTGGTCAACGACGATGACCTGACCTACACCAAGATTCGTTTCGACGCCGAATCCCAGGCATTCGCCGAAGCCAACCTGCATCGTTTCGATGATGCCCTGGCCCGCGCCGTGACCTGGCTCGCCTTCTGGGATATGACCCGTGACGGCGAATTCCCGGCCGAACGCTTCGTGGACATGACCCTGCGTCTTCTGGCCACGGAAACCGAATCCACCACCTTCCGTTACGCGCTGGCCTGCATGAGCACCACCGCCCACCACTACGTGGCGCCCGCCCGCCGCGACGATGTGCTGCGCCACGTGGCCGCCGAACTGTGGACTCTGGCCAACGCCGCCGAAGCCGGCTCGGACACCCAGTTCCAGCTCGTCACCGCCTACTTGGGCTACGGTGAGGAGGGCGACGCCGCATTCGCCGCCAACGCACACGGTCTGCTGGACGGCACCGTGCGTCTTGAAGGCCTCGAAATCGACAACAACTTCACGTGGACCATCGTCCAAGCGCTCACCTCCGTCAACGAGATGACCAACGACGACGTGGACGCGCAGCTCGCCAAGAAGGAGACCACGGAAAACCGCGAGTTCGCCTACGGCGCCCGTGCCTCCATGGCCACCGCTGAGGCCAAGGAATGGGCTTGGGATCAGGCGCTCCACAACGACGAGCTGACCAACTCCCAGCTCGAGGCCGTGGCCCGTGGCTTCTCCGCCACCCCGCGCTCCGATCTGGCCGAGCCGTTCGCCGCCAAGTACTTCGAGACTGTGGACTGGGTCTGGGCCAACAAGACCTACCACATGGCCGACGCCCTGCTCAACGGCCTGTACCCGGGCTACGCCGATCCCGCCACGCTGGTCAAGCTCGGTGACGCCTGGCTGGACGAGCACATTGCCGCCGACAATGCCCTGAAGCGTCTGATCGTCGAAAACGTGGCATCCTCCCACCGCACCCTCAAGGTTCGCGAATACAACGAAGCGCTCTGATTTCCTTCTGGCTCCCCTCGGGCGCGAGGGGAGCTGTCGCCTCAGGCGACTGAGGGGAGTCGCTTCCGCGAGAAGCTACGTCCACATTCCAACATAAAACCCGCAACCAATCCTCAACAGCGTATTCTCGCTCAAGGCCGGCAATATGCCGGTCGATGAGCGACAAGGATACGGGGAATGATTGCGGGCTTTTCCATAACTTCATTACTGCTGATTCTGTTGGCCGGAATCGGCGCAGGATTCGTGGGCTATGCGGTAGGCGCATCGTCACTGGTCTCATACCCGGCCCTGCTCGCGTTCGGCATTCCGCCTGTATTGGCAAACGCTTCTAACACCGTTGGCGTGGTCGGCACGGGCATCGGTGGCGTGATGGGTGCGCGCAAAGAACTCAAAGGCCAAGCGGTACGCTCCATTACGTATGTGGTCATCGGCGCATTCGGCGGGGTGGCCGGTGCGTTTCTGTTGCTCAAACTCGACCCGAGTGTCTTTGAATTTGCCGCACCAGTGCTGATTTTGCTGAGCTCGCTGATCATCGCCATCAATCCGCGCGGCCGCATGCAGGCCAAGCAAGCCGCCGCGGATGCCACCGCGCAACTCAAGCACATCGAAGCCACTGAAGCCACTGAAGCCACTGAAGCCACTGAAGCCACTGAAGCCACTGAAGCCGCCAAGCGCGCAACCACCCCTACCGCACCTCACCGCCCGCCGGAACAACTCGTGCAGCCCATGAGTCAGGATTCCTGGTGGGTATGGCTGGGCGTAGCGGCGGTCGCCATCTACTCCGGCTACTTCGGCGCGGGCGCCGGTACCTTGGCTCTCGCCGTGCTTGATGCCGCCAAAATCGGCCCATTCCACAAGATCAATGCATTGAAAACCCTGATCGGCACAGGCGCGAACATCAGCGCCTCAGTGGTATTCATCATCCAAGGCGCGGTCGATTGGCCGGCCGCCATCATGCTGTGCATCGGATGCTTCATCGGCGGGTACATCGCCCCGTCCATCACCCGCAAGATTCCCGCAAACATCATGCGCGCCGCCGCCGTAATCGCCGGCATCATTCTTACCATCGATCTGGGGCTCAAAACCTATTGATTCGTGCCTTACACTGATGCAGTGAAGCATACAGCATGGCCGTCAACCGCAGCGTGGTCGCAGACCCCGATAAGGTGGCCAATGTCTGGCATTTGGCGACTGCGGAACCTGAGCGCCTAGAAACCAGCGCGGCAGGCGAAGCGGTGAACGACTTCCTCGATCCGCCAGACACGTCGCAGATTCACGGCATTGCGTGTCATGCTGATTGGCGGTTCGCGGCGCGAGCAGGTGCTGTTCGCCGGCGTTATGAAGGAGCTACTCGCGCCCATCAACAATCCGCGATATGTCATCATCGGTAAGGAATGGGGCGTGCGCGCTTACTGCGTGAGCTTCCCCTGCCCGTCCGTATTTGCCCGCCGCCAGCAGGACGCCGAGATACTGAGCCGGCAGTTGGACCGCTGCCTGACGCATTGCACCATGGTATACGCCCGCACTGAGGAAGGTCGGCATACGCTACTTCGCTGCCAAACGCGTTCTTTCCTCAACCGCGACGAGCAACTGCCGCACATACTGACCACAACATCGGAGTAATAGATCGTTGCATTCATGGCCGAGACCACCCCGGTAGAGGAGATGCCGTTGGGCATGTTCATCGCATGGCTCAGCGTGTTCCTCGCCGTCGTTCTGTTTGGTGTTGCTTTGCCGGTTATCGATGTACGCTGGGTAGTTCCGTTCGTCGTATTTGCCGCTGTATTGTTTACAGGCGCGTTTGCCGGCCCGTTCTTACTAGTGCGATGGCTTCGTTCCCGTGCCGGAGTGCATCGGTCCGCCCGGCATGCCCGCTAACGAATGTATCTCATCATTCATCCGCCGAACAAGATGAATATGCGGGTTTGTGGGTGATGCCATTGCGGCTGTTGAATGCTGATTTCCGGTTCTGGAGCAGATTCCGTGGCGGTTTTTTGCCGAGTCGGGTCCTAGGGTGGAGCACAACGACTACGATGGTGCGGGTAACGCGATACAAGGAGTGGAACTTCATATGCCGAAGATGTTTGGAACCGATGGTGTTCGAGGACTGGCCAATAGGGATTTGACCGCACGTCTGGCGTTGGATTTGGGCGATGCCGCCGTGCGTGTGCTCGGCGACGCCGGTCACCCAAGACGATCAGCCTGAGGGGCGCCGCCGCGCGCTCGTGGGTCGTGACACCCGTGTGTCCGGCGATTTTCTGGCTTCCGCCCTGTCTGCGGGCATGGCCGTCCGGCGGATTCGACGTGATCGACGCAGGCATCATCCCGACCCCGGGCATCGCGTTCCTGACCAGCGTGCTCAACGTTGAGATGGGTGCCGTGATCTCCGCCTCCCACAACCCGATGCCCGACAACGGCATCAAGTTCTTCGCACGCGGCGGCTTCAAGCTGCCCGACCAGAAGGAAGACGACATCGAGGCCGTGCTCGGCCAGGACTGGGACCGCCCGACCGGTGCCGGCGTGGGCCGCGTGAGCCACGACCAGACCACTGCCACCAACCTGTACATCGATCATCTGGTGGCCACCATCGCTCCGCTGAACGATGACAAAACCCAGCCCAAGCCGCTCAAGGGACTGAAGATCGTGGCCGACTGCGCCAACGGCGCCACTTCCGTGGTGGCTCCCGAAGCCCTGCGCCGTGCCGGTGCGGATGTAATCGTGATCAACGCCTCGCCGGACGGCTACAACATCAACAAGAACGCCGGTTCCACCCACCCCGAGCAGCTGCAGGCCATGGTCAAGGCCACCGATGCCGTGATGGGCGTGGCCTTCGACGGCGACGCCGACCGTTGTCTCGCCGTGGACGAAGACGGCAACATGATCAACGGCGACCAGATCATGGGCATTCTGGCCCGCGCCAAGCAGCGCGAAGGCAAGCTCAACCACGACACCCTCGTGGTCACCGTGATGAGCAACCTCGGTCTGAAGCTCGCCCTGAAAGATATGGGCATCAAGACCGTGGAAACCGCCGTGGGCGATCGTTACGTGCTTGAGGAAATGCTCAAGGGCGATTACTCGCTCGGCGGCGAGCAGTCCGGCCACGTGATCAACCGCGAATTCGCCACCACCGGCGACGGCACCCTGACCGCACTGACCCTGTGCAACGAGGTCGTCAAGTCCGGCAAGAGCCTGAAGGAGCTCGCCGCCGACTTCCCGCAGCTGCCGCAGACCCTCATCAACGTGCCGAACGTGGACAAGAAGGCCGCCTCCACCAACAAGCGCATCCAGGATGCCGTGGCCCGTGAGGAGGAACTGCTGGGAGACACCGGCCGTGTGCTGCTGCGCCCCTCCGGCACCGAACCGCTCGTGCGCGTGATGGCCGAGGCCGCCACCCAAGCCTACGCCGACGAAGTCTGCACCCGCCTCGCCAAGATCGTCGCCGAAGAACTCGCGCTGTAGCACCCTTCCCTAAGGAAAAAAACATGTTTGGAAAGAACGCCAAAGTCGACCTCGAACTCAACCGTGATGTCGAACAACTCATCAAAACCGGCGGCAAGGAGAAGCTCCTGCCCATCGTGCAGGCCGGCGAACCGGTGTTGCGCCAACGGACAGTGGCCTATAATGGCCAGCTTTCCAAGCGTACGCTCGCCAAACTCATCGATACGATGCACACCACCATGCTGGAGGCACCCGGCGTGGGGCTCGCCGCCACCCAGATCGGCTTGGGGCTCGCGCTCGCCGTGGTCGAAGACCACGTGCGCGACGACGAGGATGATCCGCGCGAAATCGCGGAATTCCCCTTCCACGTGATCATCAACCCGAGCTACAAACCCACCAGCGACAAAACCGCCTCGTTCTACGAGGGCTGCCTGAGCTTCGACGGATACCAAGCTGTGCGCAAGCGTTGGCTCGACATCACCGCCGAATGGGATGATGAAGACGGCAAACACCACAGCGAGCCGCTGCACGGCTGGCCCGCACGCATCTTCCAGCACGAAACCGATCATTTGAGCGGCGAGTTGTATATCGATCGCGCCGAAATCCGTTCGCTGACCACCAACGAGAACCTCGAGGACTACTGGTGCGAAGACCCGGTGCCCACCGAGGCCGCTGAAGAGCTCGGTTTCGCACTATGACCGACCGTGCATGGTTCGACGCCGCCAAGGGAGACATTCCCCAATGGGCGGCGTCCATGCCCAAGGACGCCGATGGCACCACCATCGACTGGGACTGGGTGCGTTCTCTGGACCTGGCGCATGGCGTCGGCACAATACCGGAATCCACCCCACAGTCCATCCACGACGCATTGAAGGCCGACTACGCCACACGCGAGCGTCTGGAATCGATCATCGCCCAATGCAACAGCGCATTCATGACCGATTTCGACCGGTTCATCGGCTCCTATCGTCTGCCTCGCGCGCTCGCCTACGCCAATCGTCGGCTCAACGACAACATCAACACGCTGTTGCATCTGGGCGAACAGCAACACCTATGGGCGGTCAGTCGCGAACGGCGGGGAGGGCCACCATTGCCGTGCTCAAGCCGTACTCCGGCAGCGGCCCGTCGAACGATGACCAAGGCATGCTGAATCTGAGCGGTGAAACCGGTGACGCATCTGCCGGAAACACTGCCGCCGAAAACAGCGATGTCAAGTTCCCCACAACAGTCGCCTTGGACGATGTCCAAGATCGTACGGCAGCGATTCTTGACGCACGCGCCGAACGGCGCAAGGCCCAGCGCTTCCAGAAGCGTGCGGGCGATGCGGCGATGGCCCGCGCCAATCTCTCCGGCGCGACTTCGCCGGGTGGTGCCGCTCTGCCGGGTGGTGCCGCCGCGTCTGGCAACGCTACCGGACACCATCCCAAGCCCGACTGGCGCGACGCCTACCTGCCCGGCCGCGACGTGGATGCGGTGATGGGCATCGACATCGAAACCACCGGCATCGATCCGGCACGTGACTACATCATCGACGTCGGCTTCGAGTTCATGAACATGGCCAGTCCGCGCCCGGCCGGCGAACCCGAGACATACGCCTATGAGCAGGGCTATTACGCCGCCGGCGACGCCTACGGCCAGTCCCGCCTCGCTTTTGGCGTGCCGCCGGAAAACGCGGCGCTCGGCAACGCCCTCATCGCCAAACTCACCGGCATCGATGTACGCGGCCGCAGCAGCGAGGCCGGGTACCGACTCTTCGACGAATGGCCCCAAGCCCAGGCCGGCCTGCTCGCGCGGCTTACCCAGCAGCCGTACGTGGCGCATAACGCCACCTTCGAACATAGCTGGTTCATGCTGAACGTCGCCGGATACGCGGAAAGCTACCGCGCCGGGCGCATCACCATCATCGATACCCTAGCCGATGAGCCGGCAGTGGGACCCCGGCGACGGTACCCACCAACGAGCATCCTTACGGAGACAACACGCTCGACGCCTACGCCAAACGTCAGGGCGTCGCTTGATTCCGCCCACAACGTAACGCCACCTGGGCCTTGAGGATTTCGCACATCATGCTGGTGGCCATGAAACACCATCTGGCGGCGTCTGAAAGCGCAAGGGAAAGGGCCTGGGGGGTCCACCGGCAGGGCGGGCGTCGGCGGCAAGTCCTGCGGTCGTAAGCGGTGAGTACACTATTGGTCTCGTGAGTAACTATCAGGACAGCCGACAGCAGCGTGAGAACCGCCGCCGCACCATCGTGCGTGTGGTGTGCGTGGTCATAGCTGTGGCCATGCTCGGCTCCCTGGTCATCCCGGCGATTTACGCGGGGCTTTGACGTTGCCTTCGCATATTCGTGCCCGCAGTTGAACACGTCTGATGCGAGGGATTCGTGAGGTCGCCCGGCCGGTTATCGGCAAGGCAGGCCCGGAACCTTCTGACAGCATGGATTGCAGGCGGATGCGCGTGTGGCGCGGCAATGCCCGCCAACGCCAGAGGAATGTGCGAAGGCTGTCAACAAGGACGTGACTTCCCAAGGAATCTCAAAGAATCAACAGTAAGGTAAACCACGATGGCAGAATTTGACTTTACCCAGGCGATCGGCGAAGCCCGCGCCAAATACGAATCCATCGCCAAGGCGCTGGACGTCGACCGACTCAAGGCCGATATCAAGGATCTCGAAACGCAGGCCGCGGCCCCGGGCCTGTGGGATGACCCCGGAAAAACGCCCCAGAAGATCACCAGCCGGCTGTCCGCCGCGGAATCGCAGCTGAAGCGTCTGAACTCCGCCTCCCAGCGCATCGACGATGTGGAAACGCTCGTCGAACTCGGCCACGAGGAGGGCGATCAGGACTCTCTGGACGAGGCGCAAAGCGAAATCGGCGAGATCCAGAAGGATCTCGACCAGATGGAGATTCAGACCCTGCTTGACGGCGAATATGACGAACGTTCCGCCGTGGTGACCATCCGCTCCGGTGCCGGCGGCGTCGACGCGGCCGACTTCGCGCAGATGCTGCTGCGCATGTACCTGCGCTACTGCGAGCGTAACGGCTTCAAGGCCAAGGTCATGGACACCTCCTACGCCGAAGAGGCGGGCATCAAGTCCGCCACCTTCCAGGTGGACGCCCCCTACGCTTACGGCCGACTGTCCGTGGAAGGCGGCACCCACCGTCTGGTGCGCATCTCCCCGTTCGACAACCAGGGTCGCCGCCAGACCAGCTTCGCCGCCGTGGAAGTGGTGCCGCTGGTCCGAGGCCACCGATCACATCGACATTCCGGATACGGACATCCGCGTGGACACCTACTGCTCCTCCGGCCCCGGCGGCCAGGGCGTGAACACCACGTACTCGGCCGTGCGCATCACCCACCTTCCCACCGGCATCGTGGTGACCATGCAGGATGAGCGTTCGCAGATTCAGAACCGCGCCTCCGCCATGGCCGTGCTCCAGTCCCGACTGCTCGTGCTGCGCCACGAGGAGGAGGCCAAGAAGAAGAAGGAGCTCGCCGGCGATATCAAGGCCAGCTGGGGCGATCAGATGCGCTCCTACGTGCTGCACCCCTACCAGATGGTCAAGGATTTGCGCACCGGCTACGAAACCAGCCAGACCCAGGCCGTGTTCGACGGCGACATCAACGCGTTCATCGAGGCCGGCATCCGCTGGCGCCACGAACAGCGCCGCGCCGCCGAAACCGAGGAGTAAGCAGCATTATGGCGCTGATCTCACTGGACAATGTGTCCAAGATCTATCCCAAAGGCACCCGACCGGCGCTTGACGACATCAACCTCGATATCGAACGCGGTGATTTCGTGTTCCTTGTGGGTGCGTCCGGCTCCGGCAAGACCACCCTGCTCAACTGTATTTCCACCATTGATACCGTCAGTGCGGGACATATCTATCTGGATGGAACAGATGTGACCGAAATCAATGAAAAGCAGATTGCCCGGTTCCGCCGGGAGAACCTGGGCTTTGTGTTTCAGGATTTTAACCTGCTGGACACCCTGACCATCTCCGAAAATATCGCCCTGGCGCTGACCATCAATAAGGTCCCCGCAGGCGAGATCGACGGCCGGGTGCGGAAAATGGCCGGGAAACTGAACATCACGGACATTCTGAATAAATACCCTTATCAGGTGTCCGGCGGCCAGAAGCAGCGGTGCGCTTGCGCCAGAGCCATCATCAATAATCCCAAGTTGATTCTGGCGGACGAACCCACCGGCGCGCTGGCAGCCACTCGTCCCCAAATGCTGCTCTCTACCATTCAGAGCATCAACGAAACCCTGGGGGCACGTATTTTGATGGTAACACACGATGCCTTTTCCGCAACGCTACCG
>ENA-OQKC01000510-OQKC01000510.1-human-gut-metagenome-genome-assembly--contig:-NODE-510-length-16212-cov-4.223998_pt1 | contig 16212 bp, 16 predicted proteins | sample MGYA00242774_ERZ504790 | MGnify/ENA primary metagenome ERZ504790 (study PRJEB26092, sample SAMD00036419) | human gut metagenome | host: Homo sapiens | study: EMG produced TPA metagenomics assembly of...
ACAGATTTCAGTAGTCTTTTTTTAGCTAAAGATCGTATATGCCGTATCCACAATACGATCAACGACACTTATCAGAACCTGAAGTTCGTTTCGGGCCTGCATGGAAAAGCTGAGTTTTTTCTCATAAAGTTCCTGCGCTGATTCCATAATGTTTACCGCATGATCGGAAATTCTCTCAAAATCTCCGATACAGTGGAGCATCATGGATACACTGTGACTGTCTCTTTCTGACAGATCTTTATTGTTCAGTTTTACAAGATATGTGCCAAGTTCATCTTCATAGCGGTCTACCTTTGATTCCATTTCCTGAACACGTCTGGCTCCGTCTTTCGTATAATTATGCACCAGATCCAGGGCAATGCGGAGAGCTTTTCTGGAATCCTGCTCCATGTGTCTGGCTGCATTTCTTCCCTGCTCAACTGCAAATGCCGGTTTTTCGAGGAAACGTGACTCCAGAATAAGGAACTCCTGATCGTCTGTGCTGACCGGTTTTTCTTCTGTATCTCTGATCGTAAGACAGGCAAGTTTCACCAGAAGATTAGAGAACGGATACCATACAACCGTTGCTGTTATATTAAAGATACTGTGTGTAATGGCGATTGTTGCCGGTGTAGCCATCTGCGCCATAAACGAAAAATGTACTGCTGTATTAATAAGATAGAATACTGACATAAATACAACGGTTCCGATCAGGTTAAAGTACAGATGGATCATGGCTGCACGTTTGGCATTTTTGTTCGCACCGATTGCTGACAGAAGTGCTGTCACACAGGTACCGATATTCTGTCCCATGATGATCGGGAATGCTGCACTGTACGGAACTGCACCTGTAAGACAGAGGGCCTGCAGAATACCGACAGACGCTGATGATGACTGAATGATTGCTGTAAGTACTGCACCTGCCACAATACCTGCCACAGGATTGGAAAATTTCAGAAGAAGTCCTGTAAATTCAGGAACATCTGCAAGCGGTTTTACTGCGCCACTCATTGTTTCCATACCAAACATCAGTACTGCAAATCCAAGCAGGATTGATCCGACATCTTTCTTACGTGAATTCTTTGAAGAAAGAAGGATAATTCCGATCATTGCAAGGATCGGGGAAAAAGATGCAGGTTTCAGAAGACTGATAAAAAAGTTGCTGCTCTGCAGCCCGGCAAGACTCAAAATCCAGGAAGTAATTGTTGTACCGATATTGGCTCCCATGATGATCCCGACTACCTGTGTCAGTTTCATGATCCCGGAGTTTACAAAACCGACTACCATTACAGTTGTTGCCGATGATGACTGGATCACAGCAGTCACACACATTCCAAGAAGGACTGCTTTCCATTTACTGGAAGTAAGATTTTCAAGAATCTGTTCAAGCTTACCTCCTGATACTTTTGCAAGGCCGTCTCCCATTACCTGCATTCCATATAAGAACAGGGCAAGACCGCCGATTAAGGTCAGTACACTAAAAAAATCCATGATTTTTCTCCTTTACGTGTTTTTTACTTAACCCTATCATATGGACCGCCTGTAAAGTTATCACCAGCTTTATGTTAAATCTATGTTAAAAGTCCTGTCCTGCGAAAGCACATAAGTGCGTAACAATCCACTTTTAACATAGTATCAATATGTCGTCGCCAGACGACATTCCCTTTAGAAACTCCGGATATCTTCGCCTTCATCCCCTGTTTTGTCAATGGAACGGATTTTCAGATAATAGCTTACATTCTCATTAACCTGCACTTTTACCCTGTCGCCAACTTTGTGGCCTTTCAGTGCCATTCCGATAGGCGATTCTATGCTGACCCTGTTTTCCATGGAATTGCCCCGGATAGAAGTAACCAGTTTATATTTCTCAATTTCCCCGTCTTCTTCAAATTCCACTTCTACAATATCATCCATTCCAACTTCGTCAGACCTGGAAGTATCTTCCACAATATCTGCTGTTTTCAGCATTCTTTCCAGATAACGAATACGGCTCTCATTCTGGTTTTTGTGTTTTTTTGCAGCATAATATTCAAAATTTTCACTCAGATCTCCCTGTGCCCTTGCTTCTTTTACTGCCTCGATGGCTTCTTTCCTGATCACGAGTTTTCTATGTTCAATCTCTTCTTCAATTTTCTGTACGTCTCTTTCTGTAAGTTTTTCACGCATTATGATCACTCCTATATGATACTTTTGCAGCAATTCAAGAATGCCGCTGCAATCTCTGTTCCCTACAGTATACACGAATACGTAAAAATCCTACAACAGATAAAAACAAAGCGGACAAATCTGTTTTAGCAGATGTATACCATAAAAAAAACAGGCTCCTGCATTTCTGTCAGTGTCTGTTTTTTATATATGTATTTATCTCAAAAAACTATTCAGTACCATTCCTGCCACTATGATCAAAATTCCCACTAATCCACTTCCTGCAGGCATTGCATCCCCAAGAAAAGATACCTCCAATCAGTGTAAAAATCACCTCACCTGACTGTGTAGCTTCTATAATGGCCAGATGTTTCGGTATTTTTTACCATATGGTTGCTTCAAAAAATAAATGTTGCGATCACTCCCGAAAAAACAGCTACAATTACTGATTGAAATATCTGTCCTCCTGATGGCAATCCATGTGTTCCCAGTGCATAAACAGAACAGATCAGCCAGAAAGGCATGCTGCAGAGATTCATTCCAAAAACTCTCTGTGTTGTGGACAATTCCGCCGGGCAGTACTGAAGCATTTTTCGGTTTCCAAGTGGATAAGAAAAACCTGCCACTATGATCAGCAAAAGTGCTGTCACCAGTCCTTCTGTATGAATATTCTTAAAATGAGAGACCTGGAGAAGAAAAATCCCTCCAAGTATTATTGCTGAACAAATAAGATTTTTTACGGGAACTCTTTTACCAAATAAAGGGGTTAGTAATGCTCCCGCTACAATCGTAATCTGCCAGGTTGCCGCTACAAACCATGATTCACCATAAACAGAGGCCATAGACAGAGGCATGTAAAAAAATCCAAATCCCACTGTACTCCATAGAATCCATGGCACAGGGTCACTTTGAACAGCCTCCAAAACCTCCCTGATCCCTTTCTGTTTCCACACGATCACTCCCATGATCGGCAGCATAAAAATAAATCGAAGAGCAGCACTCCACAGCCAGTATCCGCCATCCAGGTTCATACTTCTGTTGAAAATAAATGTAAAAGCAAAAAACAATGATGCCAGCAAACCATAAGCCAATGCACGTCTCATCTCTCGTCCCCAATCAAATATCAAATTTTTTCCCCATGTTCTCCAGGTGTCACTTCATAACAGAATCTGCTTCCAAGACAGTAATCCTTTCCTATATATACCGGGGCATCTCCTGAATAGATCAGAGTTTCCATTATAAATACCGGTTCTGAGGGCGCTACACCAAAAATCTTTGCCATACGACTTCCAGCCTTTTCTACGGAAAGAACATTTCTGTTTTTTTTGTTTTCAAAAGTCAGATCCACTTTCATTCTTTCTTTTATAATAGAATAAACTGACTTTTCAAGATCTTCCCATAAAAGAAATCCATATTTTTTATAAGAAAAGAACATATGCTCCAATGATACAGGTTCATTATCAGCAAATCTTAACCTTTCAATGTGAACTACTTTGTCGTCCGCTTCCAGCTGCAGGCTTTTACGATAGCTGTTTTTTCCTTCAACCACTTCTTTTTTGAGGACCTGCGTTCCAGGCACCAGACCTGCACCTGCACAACTCTGTGTAAAACTTGCACGATGGAAAATGATTTTTTTGATTCTGGGTTTGGAAACAAAAGTACCTATTCCCTGCTTTTTCTCCAGATATCCTTCATCTACCAGAAGCGCCAGAGCATTACGTACAGTAACACGACTTACTTCATAGATTTTCATTAATTCAGTTTCCGATGGAACTCTGGTATTTTCCTTCCATTCTTTCTGTTCTATCTTCAGTTTTATTGCTTCTTTTACCTGTTCGTATAACGGTATTGTTGAATTCTGGTTCAGCATATTGTTCCCTTTCTTTCAGCATTTTCCTTCAAAAACATAAAAAGGGGGAACACGTCCCCCCTTTGAGTATCCAATTCCTTATATTAATATGGGAATTTCCACATATATCTTCTGGTGGTCAGTGGATGTTTTCTTGCATCTGCAATGAGATTATTAAAGACACCGATCACATTATTATAAAACATTGGTTCAAGATATTCAGCAAGTTCACCCAGTTCATTGATTCCATACTGAGATGCATCAAGTACAAAAATACGGTTGTTAAATTTTTTGATGAAATCAAGTGCTCTGTCATCCAGCGGACGTGTGTGACCACAGGATTTCATCATAAGAAATGCTGTATTTTTGTCTGTAATTTCAAATGGGCCATGGAAAAATTCACCGGAATGGATAACACTTGCATTAATCCACTGCATCTCCATAAAGATACATATTGCTTCCTGATGTGCCGGTCCCCAGCAGGCACCGCTTCCCATCGTATAGATTACAGAATCATCTTTAAATTCCCATGCCCATTTAATAGCATCAGGAACTACATCTTTCTTTGCCTGTACTACAATATCATTTAATTTTGCAAGTGCCTGCACCATTTCATCGTATTTTTCATATCCTTCTTCTTCGTTGAGGATTTCCAGTGCAAGCTTAAATCCGTAAGAAACCTTCTGATTTTCCACAACAGATTCCGGACCGAATTCATACTGGATCACATACTGTGCAGTATCAGAAAGAGGAGACGGTACCTGGAAAGTAAGACCTACCGTTGCAGCTCCCAACTCATTAGCCACAGCTGTTGCTTTTACAGTTTCGGCAGTATTTCCCCTCTGAGATGCTGTAATAACCACTGTGTCCTTGCCTATCTCTTTAGGTGTTGCATGAACAAATTCATTTGCATTCATGTATCCTACTTTAATTTTCTTTGTTTCTTCACTGAGGAAATATTTAGCAGGGAAAAATCCGCTTAAAGATCCTCCACAACCTACAAAATACACTGTATTAATTTCCTGTTTTTCAACAATTTCAGATATAATCTTTCTTACTTTCTCCACGCTTCATACCCTCCTGATATATTCTTGTTATTCTTTACAATTATCATCCGGATGTTTTGATAAGCTAATATTAACATGTATTATAACGTATGTCAACAATATTTTATACATCATATTACATATTATCATCTTTACTTTGTGTACATCATGCTATAAGATAATAGTTAATGACAGGGGAATAATTCCCGACTGCAATTTTATCAATATACACTGGAGGTAGGCAAACATGTCAAAAAAAATTCTGATCATAAATACGGGGGGAACCCTTTCTTCAGTAAAAGGCACAAACGGACTCATACCAGGAATGAGCAGTAACGATATGCTTGAAGAACTCCGTATGGTTTCCAAAAACCTGGAACTGGAAACAGAGGATTTCTGTTCTCTGGACAGTGCCAATATAGGCCCCGCTGACTGGGCAGGACTGGCAAAACTGATCAGTCAGAAAAGCTATGATTACCATGGTATCGTAGTAATCCACGGAACAGATACTATGGCATATACTTCATCCATGTTATCATTTATGCTTCAGAACATTTCCATCCCTGTGGTTATCACCGGCAGCCAGCTTTCCATCGCCAATCCTGTTGCCGATGCACTGGAAAACTGTCGCTGCGGAATTCATATGGCCGCAAGCGGTTATCCTGGTATTTTTGTTGCTTTTAATCGCAAAGTAATGCTGGGCTGCCGGGCCTCCAAGGTCCGGACTATGAGTTTTGATGCTTTTGAAAGTATCAACTATCCATACGTTGGCGAAATAAGCTCTTTAGGTTTAAGAGTATTTAAAAACAATCTTGTTGAAAAAAAAGGAATTTTTCAGCCCCGGACAGCCTATTCTGATAACGTGTCACTTCTGAAGCTTTACCCCGGAATCAAACCGAACATTCTGGATATTCTCTGTGACAGAGGCTGCCGTGGTGTCTTTATAGAAGGTTTCGGTCTTGGAGGAATGCCTTTCGTAAATAATGATTTTATAGGCAAAGTAGGCGAAGTTATAGAAAAAGGTATGCTGGTTCTTGCAGGAAGCCAGTGTCGATACGAAGGAAGTAACCTGTCTGTATATGAGACCGGGCGCCTGGCACTTGAAAAAGGAGTAATCCAGGCATACGATATGACCACAGAAGCAGCAATGACAAAACTAATGTGGGTTCTTGGACAGACTGATAATCTTCGTGAAATTAAAGAATATTTCTCAGTAGACATTGCCGGAGAAATTTGTATTGACATATCTTCAAATTCATCATATAATCTCATCTTTGACAGTTGATTAGTTAAAAAAGTGCCATAATCCCTGTAAATGTGAGGGTTTGGTAAGGATGTTTTTAAGATTTAGGTTTTGCGGTATAGTATATTGTGTACTATACCGCTTTTCCTTTCCACAAAGTGACCTTTGAATGGTCGAATACTCCGATATGGTTATAGATAATTTCAATTTCCTGTAAGCGTTTACCGCTGCTCTTATCCGGAGCGTGGACAATAATTTTGTCGATAAACTCATGCACAATTTCTGGTGTGAGTTCTGTAAGGTTAGTGTACTTGCGGACTACTGAAAGAAATTGCTTTACATCCACAGATTGTTTTTCTTCTTTCTGTAATTCTTTCTCTAAGGGTATGCACTTTCTGTTTATATTGAGGAAATCTTTTTCTCAGATAATCGGTACCATGATCTGAACATGGATATATATTATCAATTTTTGAAAGAATTCCCTCTCTCATTGGTATATAATTCCCTTTATGTTCTTCTTCATAAAGATCATACCGATGTGCCCTGCTTACAATCTTACTGTTCAATTTCCATTTCTTTTTTAATAACATTGCCACATATGGCTGATATTCAAAACGATATGAATAAAATATTGACTCTTTATTCACATGTCCTTTCATTTTTTTATCTATTAGATCTGCTTCATAATGAGAACGACTGAAATAAACAAACATGTTTACAAAATTTCGCACAGATAATCTACGTGATTTCACCAGGCGTGCAAATTCTTTATATAAATTACTATCTGTCAGAGTCCTGAAACTATATAATAAATAGGTTTTATTTGACGCTTTCATAATTGGAATTACTTTCACATTGTTTCCAACAGTTCTTTTTCTTTTTAAGTGTTCTTTTCTGATCTGCAATGCAAAAATATATACTTCATCAAAGTTATCATAATATTTTATTTCTGTTTCCAAATAAGGCTCCCAATCTCCATAAGGAAAGGAATTTGTAAGCAAATACAGCGTTTTCATTAATCTTCCTCTTCTATCTTTTCTTAAAATCGTATACAGCTGGCCATTTATAATTTTTATAAACAGCCAGCTATACTGCAGTTCTCCTATTTGAGTTTTATTTCAATATTACTCATGATTTTATTGATTTTTGCTCTACACTCATCCAATGTAGATCCTTTTACAATAATCTGGCCAATACAATCTGCTGAAAATACAAATTTTCGAATCTGATCTCCTGGTTTTTTAAAGAATGTTATTTCCAGAATATCTTCATCCATTTCTCCGGTATATTTGATATCTTCTAGAGTTCCACTTTCTTCTGTTGAAAGAATCATTCGTGCCAGTCCTGCCGTTGTTTTGGAATTTCTCTTTCCCCAATACTCCAACGGATTTTCTCCAACAGCCATTGCTGCAATCATTTTGTAATATTCAATTCCGAAGTTAATCTCAACCAGTTCAGGAAGACAGTTTGCACCTACACGGCCTGTAAGCTCAATTACATAAACCTTATTGTCTCTCAAAATCAAGTCTACGTTTACTGCACAGTTATTCAATCCTAAAGCTTCGATTGCATTTTTTACAGCTTCTTCCGTCTGTTCGTGGATGTTCTCATCGCAATCCAGCGGAACATAATGTCCTACAGGTACTGCAGTATGACTCATATATGTTTCATCGCCATGCGGCATTACAAAAAGGACTTCATTGTTATAGACAAATGCCTGTGCGCCAAATTCCCAGCCTTCAATAAATTCCTCAACAATACAATAACTTCTTTTCGTTAATTTCATTGCTGCATGAAATCCATCATAGGCATCTTTTTCTGTTTTTGCTATGTAAATTCCATTGCTTCCCTGTAAATCCGTTGCTTTAATGATCACCGGCAATTTAATTTTATCCAATGCATTTTTTAATTCCTCTTCACTGGAAATTTCAAAATACTGTGCTGTACTTACACCGTATTCCATAAATGCTTTTTTCATTTTTGACTTATCATTACACATGATGGCTGCTTTTTCCGGAAGTCCTGTTAATCCTAAAGAATCACAGGTTTTTCCAAGAGCTGAAATTCCTGTATCCAGACAACAAGTAGCCACTCCGTCCAATTTAAGCTTCGCTGCTTTTTTAGCAACCTCATCAGGATCTGCGATATTCATAAAGCACACTTCATCTGCCAGAGGAATTCCCGGAGGATTATTATCAGGCATGGTTCCTGCAATTGTTGTGATTCCCATCTCTTTTGCTGCTTTATACAGTCCGATCTGTCCTCTTCCAGCACCTAATACTAAAAGTCTTTTTCCTTCAACACCCATTATTTCTTCTCCCTTCTAATTTGTATAAACATTTTTTCTGCATACTACAGTTTCAATTGTTTTAAAGAAAATCTTCAGATCACCCAGAAATGTTACTTTCTGTGCATATTTTGCATCCAGAGCCAGTTTGTCTTCCTGTGAAATATTATTTCGATAATAGGCCTGTGTATACCCTGTAATGCCTGGTTTTACTTTTAAACGATCTTTTCTTTTCTGGTCATACTCAGACAATGGTCTGTCTGTTGTTACTGGCCTTGGTCCGATCCAGCTCATGTCTCCTTTCAGAATATTAAATACCTGCGGTAGCTCATCAACTGAAATTTTTCTCATTAGCTTTCCGATTTTTGTTACTCTTGGATCATCTGCACTGTTAAAAGTTGAATTATCCTTATTTCTAATATCTGGCGCATTTACCTTCATGGAACGAAGCTTATACATATTAAAGATTGTCCCGTCTTTTCCCCTTCTCTTTGCCAGATAAAAAATCGTTCCCCTGTCCTCTAGCCAGATCAATGTCCCAAAAATAATACAGACTACTAATACGATCGGCAGTGCAATGACTGCAAATATAACATCCAAACCTCTTTTTATGTATCTTTCGTACATGAATTTATACTTCCCTTACTCCATTTCTATTTCTATTAAATCCAGCGCTTTTTCACATATTTCTACAGCCTTTTCAGCTGTATCTGCCTGCGCGATTACAAAGCCGCTACGATCTCCACTACTCTTTATGCCATTCATTTTTTCCCCGATCCCATGTACAACATAAATCTGTTTTACACCTGGAATCTTTCTGGCTTCTTCAAGTCCCCTGATATCTCTGATGAAACCTTGCTCAACTCTAAAATATCTTATAGCAGATGCTTTATGAAATTTAGGCTCTAAGTCTGCAGTTTCACCAAGTGCAATTCGTATACAACTTTCAACCATATCTACACCTGTGGAAAGAGGCGTAAGATAAGTCGTAATATTATCTCCTCCCAGCCGTGCTCCAAGCTCTACAACTTTAGGTCCATCCTTCGTTATTTTGATTTCTGTATGGGATGGTCCATTTGAAATACCAATTGCGTGATTCGCTGCAATAGCCACCTCCGCTATCTGCTTTTTTATTTCTTCTGTATGACCTGATGGCTGTGAATGTCCCATTTCTACAAAATATGGTGCATCTGTTGTCAGCTTATCTGTAATCTGAATAACATGGCATACGCCGTTGACACTTAAAGTTTCTACACTTACCTCTGGCCCTTCCATATACTCTTCAACCATGAGATCTCCGGACCTTGAAGATTCCTTACTGTAGTTATAAGCCTTTTCCACAGTTTCACTGTCATAATCTTTAAGCAGATTGATTCCCCGGCTTCCCGAATTATCTGCCGGTTTTATAATACATCGATAACCTGCTTCTTTTATTTTTCCTACTGCTTCCAAATATTCTTCTTTAGTAGATACTTTGTAAAATACAGGAATCGGAACACCTGCTTTTTTCAGTGCCTTCCGCATTTCCGCTTTATTTGTTGCTTTCACAGCTGTATCTGCACTAATTCCAATCAAATTCATTTCCCTTGCCACTGCTGCCACTGCTCTCATTGGCATATCTGTAGCAAGTGTCATGATTCCATCAATAGAATGTCTTTTTGCAGCTTTCACTATCTCAGGTATATCAATCGTGCTTATGATTTCTTTTTCGATTCCTTCTGTCTGAAAGCCTACTGCGTCGGGATTCATATCGACAACTACAACTTCCAGCCCCATTTCCTTTGCCTTTTTTATCGCTGGAAGCTGTAATATACTTGCTCCCAAAATCATGATTTTTTTCATTTAATATATTCCTTCACAATCCCCAAAAACATCTCAATCACATACTCCACTTCCTCATCCGTCAACTTCGTATGCAGCGGCAATGTGATCTCATTTTCAAATCGCTTATAAGCATTCGGGTAATCCTTGATATCAAATCCCATATTTTTATAAGCAGTCATCATTGGCAGTGGTTTGTAATGTACGTTGCAAGCAACACCTTTTTCTGCCATTTTGACGATGATCTCGTGTCTCTGCTCCAGAGTGATTCCCGGGATTCTGGTGATGTACAGGTGTCCGGAGGACTGATGCTCTTCGTTGTAATGATCCAGTACTTCAATGTCAAGTGGTTTAAATGCTGCATCATATCTGCTGATGATTTCTTTTCTTCTTGCAAGCAAATCTTTATATCGTTTCATCTGTGCCAGTCCGATTCCGGCAACTACATCGGTCATATTGCATTTAAACCAAGGTCCGATGATGTCATACTCCCAGGCGCCAAGCTGTGTTTTGGCAAGGGCATCCTTTGACTGACCATGAAGTGATAACAGCTGATACTGATGATAGATTTCTTCATTATCAATTCCTTCGATATCTCTCCATGCCACAGCGCCGCCTTCTGCTGTTGTAAAGTTTTTCACTGCATGAAAGCTAAAGTTTGAAAAATCCGCAATGCTGCCCACTGGTTTTCCATGCCAGGTCGCACCAAATGCATGGGCTGCATCTGCCATTACGATAACTCTTCCGATTGCTTCCTGAAGCTTATTGGCTGGATGGAAAAGCTTCTTTTTCTCTTCTACGATAGAGAAGATCCTGTCATAGTCGCATGGCACACCGCCAAGATCAACCGGAATAATCACTTTTGTTTTTCTGTAATAGCTTCTGCCAACTTGTCATAATCCATTTCCAGAGAATCTTCCTGTGTATCAATAAGAACCAGCTTTGCCCCGACATGACACACCACCGATGCACTTGCGGTATAGGTATAAGCGCAAGTGATCACTTCATCGCCTTCGTGGATTCCCAGAAGACGAAGTGTCATTTCCGCACATGCAGTCTGCGAATTCAGGCATACAGCTCTATTGGTGCCGCATAAATCCGCAACTTCTCTTTCCAGTTCTTTTGTTTTCGGTCCTGTTGTGATCCATCCGGATCTTAAAGCTTCTGCTACCTGTTCGATCTCTGCCTCTGTAATATCTGGCGGTGAAAATGGAATTTTCATTTTTTCAACACTCCTTCGTTTTTGTATATATGTAAATTATTGATCAGTTATCAGTTCTTCTCCGCAGCCACAGCCGCCTCACTCATCAGTTCCTCATACACCTTCTTATGCAGCTTCAGGTCGGAATCCGCAGAGTGATAGGTCGGTACGATCGCGGCTACAATGTCCCGGATCTTTTCGCTGTTGGCGTAGCCGTATGCTGCCAGGACTTCCAGCTGTTTGAAGAATTCCTGTACGTCCATTTCGATGGGTTTGCCGATGTGGATGAGGTCGTTTGGAGTTTTCTCCATGCCTTCTTCGGCCATCAGCTTTTCTTCGTAGAGCTTTTCGCCTGGGCGGAGGCCAGTGTAGGTGACTTTGATGTCTACGTCCGGTGTGTAGCCAGAAAGCTTGATCAGGTTTCGGGCAAGGGTGTCGATCTTTACCGGGGCTCCCATGTCCAGGACGAAGATCTCGCCGCCTTTGGCGTAGGTTCCTGCCTGGAGGACAAGGCTTACGGCCTCCGGGATAGTCATAAAGTAGCGGATGATGTCCGGATGTGTGACGGTGACAGGGCCGCCTTTTTCAATCTGGCGCTTGAACAGCGGGATCACACTTCCGTTGCTGCCGAGAACGTTTCCGAATCGTACAGCTACGAATTCTGTGCCGGTTCCTGTTTTCGATGTATGGTTTGCACTTACATATGCCTGACCTTCGTTGTCGTGAAGTGCATCCAGGGTATCCTTTCTGTGTCCGCCAAGTCGTGGCAGCCAGTCGGTGTGTCCGTTGTGGCTGACCAGGTTCATGCTCTGGACTACCATTTCGCAGAGTCGTTTGCTGGCGCCCATGATGTTGGTCGGGTTTACAGCCTTGTCGGTACTGATCAGCACAAATCGCTGGCAGCCGTTCATCATTGCCGCATATGCAGTCTTATAGGTTCCTACCACATTGTTCTTGATCGCCTCACAGGGGCTGTTCTCCATCAGCGGTACGTGCTTATGTGCGGCTGCATGATATACGATCTCCGGCTTATAGGTTTCAAATACCCAGTTGATCCTTTTGCTGTCACGGACGGAGCCGATCAGTACCTTCAGGTTCAGGTTCGGATAACTGGCCTTCAGCTCCTGCTCAATGTCATATGCATTATTTTCATAAATATCGAAGATCACCAGAAGCTCCGGCTCATGACCTGCGATCTGACGGCAGAGCTCGCTTCCGATGGAACCGCCGCCTCCTGTTACCAGGATCCTTTTGCCCTTCAGATACTGAAAGATCTCTGACATGTTAACTTGGATGGTGTCTCGTCCAAGAAGATCCTCCACTGCTACTTTTTTCATCTTGCTCAGGGATACTTCTCCGTTTACAAGCTGATATACACCAGGAAGCTGCTTCAGCTCGCATCCGGTTTCCTTGCAGATGTTCAGGATATCCCGCTTCTGATGCGGTGTTGCCGTCGGGATTGCAAGAAGGATCTGATTGATATGATACTTGTCCACATTGAGAAAAATATCGTCTCTTCCGCCTACCACCGGAACGCCTTCCATGTATCTTCCCCATTTATTCGGATTGTCATCGATCAGGCAGCGTACTCTGGAATTGGTTTCCTTTACATTCTGAAGCTCCCGGACAATGGTCCTTCCCGCTTCTCCTGCACCGATGATCATCACGTTTTTGCTCCGCTCCTCACTCTCGCTCTTTTCTCTGCGGTTCCGCTCAAGAAGTACAAAACGATAGGAGAAACGTACGCCTACAGTCAGGAAAAACTGCAGCATGATACCGACCAGATAATAGGAAGCCGGCATCCGTCCCCAGAAGATCGTGATACCCACAATATGCAGAACGCCAGTGATCACCGTTGCTACCGTGATCTTGATCAGCTCATGGAAGCTTGCGAAACGCCATACACTGTTATACAAATGCATGCATCCGAACACTACCAGGATGATAATGGTATAGATTGGTGCAAAACTCCTCCATGCGGCAAAATAGTCTGTGGGGATCGAGGAATACCGAAAATCGAATCTCACCAGCAGCGCCATAAAATAAGAAAAATTAACAGCTATCATGTCATAGATGATCAGATATATCGCAATTACTTTCCAATGTTCTAACTTCTTCATACTTCCTCCGGTCTGTCTTACTGTTTCTGCATAATCCCTGATGTATTCTTCCTGCTCTTTGTCTTCTGTCTGCTTTTCCCTGGGACTTTGTTTTGCCAGTGCCAGAAGCAGGACCGAGAACGCAAGGAATATTACGATCAGCATGATCAATAAAATCTGCATTTTTTACTTCCTCTTTTATATTTATAACTTATCTAATTTATTTTTATCCCCGAACTGCGTCTCCGCAGCCCGGGTCATTATATTCGAATCTCAATATGTATGGATCATTTGGCGCCGCTTCCGCGGAAAACGACCATAACTGTCTTAACCAGGATCTCTATATCCAGCTTCAGACACCATTCGGCAATGTACTTTGTATCAAGCTCTACGACTTCCTCAAAATCCGTAATATCACTTCGACCGCTTACCTGCCACATACCGGTAAGTCCCGGCTTGATGGCAAGACGTTTGCGATGGTGAAGCTCATACTTCTCCCACTCATCCATTGTCGGCGGTCTGGTTCCTACAAGACTCATATCTCCTTTCAGAATATTCCAGAACTGTGGAAATTCATCCAGGGATGTCTTTCGGATAAAATGTCCTACTCCTTTGATGATTCGTGGATCATCATCCATTTTGAACATCATTCCATCTTTTACGTTATTCTGTTTCATCAGTTCTTTTTTGCGTTCTTCTGCATCCATATACATGGAGCGGAATTTATAGATCTTGAACGGACGACCGTTCTTTCCCATGCGGACCTGTGAGAAAAATGCAGGACCCGGAGATTTGATCTTGATGGCCGGAACCAGAAAGATCGCTGCGATTCCTGTAAAAAGACAACCTACCAGACCGCCTGCGATATCCATAGCTCGTTTCACAAACATCTGGCGCGGTGTCACAATGTGGATACTGCTGGAAAGCACAGTGATCCGCCAAGCTCCTCACCACCTGGTTCTTGCCAAGGGATTTCATAGTTGCCAGTCTCATATGGATGACAACTCCCATTGCAGAGCAATCCTTGATCATCTGCTCCGGGATCGGAATCTCCTTTGGCACTGCAAAAAATACTTCATCGATCCAGTTCTTATGGATATAGGAGATCATATCCTCCTTTCCGGCTACTACCGGCACTCCACAGACGGATGCTCCCTTCTTGTCACAATCCATAAAAGCAATTCCTGCCAGATGATAGGTTCCGTAATTATTCTTGCGGATGGTTTCCACCACATTGTCTGCATTTTCACTGACTGTAACGATCAGCAGGGATCGCTTCTCGCTTTCTTCGTATCTGTGATCCTTCAGGAATTTCTTCAGTGCCTGTCTGCCGCAGTAGCTGAAGCAGGTATAAAACACATAGGTGATCAGCAGGATCATTCTGGAATAATTGTTTCCAATTCTTAAAAGAAACATATATGCCAGGACCAGAAGGCAGACCAGTGTACACTGTTCAAAGGTTTTCTTCAGTTCCACCAGCATTCCTCTTCGCAGAACTCCGCTGAAGCTTTCATTAAAAAATGTGACCATCAGCTGGATAAGAAACATCACCACTGCCACATTTCGGTACAGCTCTGTCTCGTATGGCTGATCGATCCCGTTTCGGATCCAGTATGCAAGTACAAACGCAAGCTGCAGACACAGCATATCGCAAATCGTAAAATCTGCATGTTTTACCCAGCTGCTGTTTTCTTTTTGATACATATTCTTTTCTACGCCTTCCCTCGCTTACATTTTTTTGTTGCATTTATCCCCTCTCCGGTATCTCAGGCACCTGGAGAGGGGATGATATTTATTTCACGACAATGGTAAGTACGGCTCCGTTGGAGCTGTTTCCACTGTTGTCTACTACATAATATGTAAGCTCGTAAGTTCCCGGTGCAGCTGTATTTACATCACCGGTGATCTGGATTCTTTTGAAAAGATCACTGGTTGACTCTGTATCATCCTGGATATCCTTTACATAGCTTAATTTATCCAGCGTAGTTCCTACTGGTACCTCTACGTAATAGGTAGTCAGATACATCTTCGGGTCCTGCGGAGAAAGCTGCTCGATCTTGTCTTCCTGTGTCTTCTGCGCCTGTTCCTCCGGAGTCAGTTCTCCTTCTGCGGAATCTCCGCTTTCAGCATCTGTGCTGTCTGCTTCTGTCCCATCCTGCATATCTGTCTCTTCTGCAGGCTCTGTGGTGTCTGTGGAATCTCCGTCCTCTGTGAGACCGTCATTATCGATCAGTCCCAGCTGCGGATTTTCGGCACTGCCGTCCTGAGCTTCCATGGTAAATTCTTTTTTGTTACATTGTTGTTTTGTCCTTTGCAACAAAGATAACAGAAACCTGTTTTCCGTCAGTCTTCGGATATATGGTTTCTACAGTAAGAGACTCTGTAACATCTCCATCTCTGTCATCCTGTGCCTTTACATCCTTCAGAAGATCCTCTTCTGTCATATCGGATGTATAATTCGTATCTTTTCCCTCTTCAAATGTGATCTTCGGTCCTTCATTATCCTCGGAGCTCTTCATGTATACTACACCGGCCCTCCACT
>ENA-OQKC01000516-OQKC01000516.1-human-gut-metagenome-genome-assembly--contig:-NODE-516-length-16157-cov-2.515346_pt1 | contig 16157 bp, 15 predicted proteins | sample MGYA00242774_ERZ504790 | MGnify/ENA primary metagenome ERZ504790 (study PRJEB26092, sample SAMD00036419) | human gut metagenome | host: Homo sapiens | study: EMG produced TPA metagenomics assembly of...
TAGGATACATAGACTGCATATTGTCCGTTTTTGAGGTATTTCGGGAATCCATTCCGGCCGTTACTTTCTTTTCCGTTTTTTTGACGGTTTCTGCGATACGGAATGTACCTTCTTTAAAAGGATTTTTCAAAATCTATGTATTGCGGGCGAAGATGTGCGAAGCCTTTTTCCTGTGCCTTGCCGCCATACCTTGTCAGCGGTATGCTCGGTATAGGTAGAGTTGGTGTTAAGGCAACCGTCATTGTCGATAATGATTTCGGCAGTCTGGCAGTCGCGTTCACGCGGAAGCAGTACATTGGCTCCGGCGTTTTCCAGCATCGGAACAAGGTAGGGCAATACGAAGCTCTGTGTATACAGGTCTTCCACGGTTTGCAGACAGCGGGCACGCTGCCACTCCCAGCGGTTGAGTTTCGGTTCGTAGTAAAAACCGTGGCTTTGCCATAAGGCAATATGACGGTTTTGCAGTCCGTTGGTTGGAGTATAAGGTCTGGAAACTTTGGTTACCAGAGGCTTTTCTACATCCTGGCTGAATGTAAGAGCCTTTTTGTTTTTTTTCGAACGTAACGCCTGAGGAATCAGTTCTTCGATACTGTGTCTGTTGGTGCGTAGCTGTAGCCTGTACTTTGCAAATTCGGTGGGCAACAAGGCGTTGATACCTTTATAAATTTCGGCTACATTGTCCTCACGGAAAGGAATGTAGGAACAGTTCATGTTGGCAAAGAGTTGCAGGGTGTTGCCGTTTATGGCAACAGAGTCAACGGTGATATGTCCTACGGATATTTCTTTTCGTGCAGTGGCATCCAGAAACTTGCCTATTTCCCGGCGGGTTTCTGTCGGAAGCTCTTGCGCACCGCCCGTTTGGGGGATAAGGGCGGTGGCAAGCATGCTGAGCAAAAAGTGGAGTCTTACACTCATGATGATGATGTATTAAGTTAAATGTTCTTTTTGTCTTTCTTTATCAGTATGCAGAGTCCGATGAAGGTGAACAGTGCATTGAATATAAGCAGCTCATAGCTGAACTGATAACCGTTGAACCATGCTTCCGAATTCTTTTGCAGGATGAAGCAAAGAAGCGGGGATACGATGGCCACTAACGGTATGTATTTGTCCCGTACCTGCTGCTTCATGAAGATGCCGAAAGCAAACAGTCCCAAGATAGGACCATAGGTGTAGCTTGCCAGAATATATACGGCATCGATTACACTGGTATTGTTCAGCAGGTTGAATACAAAAATCGTAATACCCATTATTACGGCCATTCCTATGTGTACCCGTTTCCGGATTTTTACAATTTCCTCTTCCGTCCTTCCTCTTGTGCCGAGAATATCTACGGTGAAGGATGTAGTAAGGGCTGTCAGTGCGGAGCCTGCTGCCGAGTAAGCCGAAGAAATCAGTCCGATAATAAACAGGATGCCTACAACGGCGGGGAAGTAATTTCCTGTAGCAATTAAGGGGAAAAGTTCATCACTTTTCTCCACTTGTATTCCTTGGCTGCCGGCAAATATGTAGAGCAGTACACCCAGCATCAGAAACAACAGAATGACGAAGAATTGCGAAATGACGCTGGTAATCATGTTTTTTTGTGAGTCCTTGAAATTCTTGCAGCTGAGGTTGCGCTGCATCATGTCCTGATCCAATCCGGTCATGGCTATCATGGTAAATGCTCCGGCAAAGAACTGCTTGAAGAAGTATTGCTTGCTGTTGACATCGTCGAAGAAAAATATGCGGGACATATCGCTGTCAGCAATTGTACCGAGCATACCGGTGAAAGACAAATTAAGGTCGGAGGCTATGTAGCAGATGCACAATACAACCGATACCACAAGGCAGAATGTTTTCAAGGAGTACCGTCCAGATGAGCGACTTTACGCCTCCGCGGAAAGTGTACAGCCATACCAAAGCTACGGTGATGGCCACATTCAGAATAAAAGGTAATCCGAATGGTTCGAATACCAGCAGTTGCAGCGTCAGGCATACGAGGAACAGACGGACAGCGGCACCGAGCATTTTGGAGATGAAGAAGAACCAGGCACCCGTGCGGTAGGAAGACATGCCGAAACGGTTCTCCAGATATTCGTAGATGGATACCAGGTTCATTTTGTAGAATAGCGGTACCAGCAGATAGGCTATGATGAGCTGTCCGGCAATGAAGCCCAACACCATTTGCAGATAGCCGAAGCTGCTGGCGGCAACCATGCCGGGTACAGATACATAGGTCACACCTGAAATGGCGGAACCGACCATGGCGAACGCCACGACATACCAGGATGACTTGCGGTTACCTACAAAGAAGCCGGCGTTGTCTGCCTTCCTTCCTGCAATATAGGATACCGTGAACAGTATCGCGAAGTAGGCGGCTATGGTGATGATTACGGATAGTGGAGTCATGAGGTTATTTACGATTTTATGATTTACGATTTTATGATTTACGATTTACGATTGAAATTACTTCTTTTGATGATATGTACGACTTTGATTATCCTATGTACGCTCTGACGTTCTCTTCCAATTCACGTTCATTTTTTTATCGTAAATCGTAAATCGTCAAATCGTACATCCCTTTATTCTTCGTAGAGCAGATAGGGCTTGCGCTGTACCTTGAATTTCTCTACGTCGTCTTTCCATCTTGCCTTGATTTCTTCGGCGCTCTTCCCTTCCTTTATCATTTTGCGCACGTAGTCGGTGCCTATCAACAGTTCGAAGAAGGAACGGAAGAAGTGATCGTCCATGTTCAGATTCCGGTAAGCGTCTATCACGTAACTCAAGTCAATACCGCGTTTCCAGATTTCCTCGTCGCTCATGTTGCTCAGGTTCACGCCGTGGCAAAGCTTGCCCAGCTGGGGCGGATTCTTGGCTCCGGGAACACTGCGCGGGTGAAGCTGTAGCTGTAGCCCGTCATGTTGGGATGCCCGTAGACCTGGAAGGGGAGGTCGGTTCCTCTTCCCGAGACTGACCGGAGTGGCCTCGAAATAGCAGGTCGAGGGGTACAGATAGATGGACTTCATGTTCGGCAGATTGGGGGACGGGGGAATCGGCAGCTTGTATAGTGTCTGGTGCGTATAGTTCTTGCAGGGAATGACGGTCAGGTCGCAAGTGCGTGACGCCGGCAACCAGCGTTCGCCGTTTACCATCAGGCCCAGTTCGCCCAGCGTCATGCCGTGCACCACGGGAATCGGCAGCCAACCTACACCGGATTTATATTTCATGTCCAGTATCGGGCCGTCCACGTAGTGTCCGTTCGGATTGGGGCGGTCCAGTATCAGCACCTTGCGGTTGTATTCTGCACAAGCGTCCATCAGCCGGCACATAGAGGCATAATAAGTATAGAATCTCAGGCCTACATCCTGGATGTCTACCACAAGGATATCGAACTTGCGCATGGATGCTTCGCTTGGTTTTCCGGATTTCCCGTCGTACAGCGAGAGGATAGGTACTCCGGTCTTCTTGTCTACCGAGCTGGACACGTGTTCGCCTGCGTCGGCATCTCCTCTGAAACCGTGTTCAGGGGAGAAAATGGCTACTACATTGAACTTGTTTTCCAGCAGAATATCCAACAGATGCTTGTCTCCTATCATTCCTGTATGATTGGAGAATATGGCAATTCGTTTATCTTTTAGGATTGGAAAATACTCGGAAGTCTGTTCATCACCTAAAATAATTCGTTCTTCTTGTGCCCGGCACAGTAAAGAACTACATAGCACAAAGGCTAAAAGCAGCAGTTTCTTCATAATAGTATTATTAAGGAGGACGTTGTTTGCAACAAAGATACGTTTTATTTTAATATCAAAAACACTTATTTGGGTATTTTTAGTATTATCAATCATAATTTGCAAATAGTCAACTGTTCACCTTATTAATAATGGTTGAACTGCATCAACTGCGTACGGAAATACTTTTTATAAAAAGAGTGAGGGCCAAGTTTGCCCTCACTTTGGTACAATCGGTGGGAGTGCCGGCTCATTCTTCTATTCTTACCAGATGATAAAGTGTTCCCCGGTTCGATTTCTTGTTGAGGATGTCCAGCTTGCGGAGCGTGCGCCCGAAAGCTGCTATCCGGTTGATGGCCAACTTATCCCTCGTTTTCTGTTGCAGGTCGTTGAAAATCTGCATGGCTGTGAGCCATTCGCCTTCTTCGCTCTCCTCCGCGCCACGGAAATGGCAAAGGAAAAGTTCTTCCAATGGGTCTACCCGCTCGAATTCCCGGTTGTACTCCTTTACGATTGCTTCGTCAGTGTCGTCCAGCCAGTAGCGTTCACCCTTCATGATGTCGTGCATGGCTTGGGCATAGAGCTGGCGATAATTGATAGTGACGTTTGTCTGGATAGGGCCGGTCACTTCGATGCAAATGAAACGGCGGCTTCCCGACGGGTCGGTCAGCAGGTCTTTCAGATTGCTGGTCCCGATGAAGGAGGCATAGCGGCGCATTTCCTGAATAGTGCTACCGTAGGGCTTTCGCAGGTTGGCAACCGGTTTTTGCAGGAGGTGCTTCAAGAAGCCTTGCTGATTGGCGTTTATCTGGTCGAATTCGTCGATGTTAATCAGAAAAAAGCGGCCAAGGCTGCGCTCCGCTTCCTGCTTGCTCTTGAAGTCGATACTGTCGGTGTAGCCGAAACGCAGCTCCGGTGGCAATAGGATGCGGCAGAAAGTACTTTTGCGGTAACCTTGCGGACCTACGAGCAGGGGCGAGGTGTTGTTGCCGTGCTGTTTGTCGATTCCCCGCCAATGTGCCACCATGCCAAGAAACCACCGGTAGAACAGTTCCCTCCAGTGGGGATTGTGGCAGGGCACGAGGTCGGCCAATGCGCGGATGCGGTCTTTGCCGTCCCAGCGTCCGGTGTTATAGAGATATTCTTCGATGGGGTTGTATAGCGGCACGTAGTCCGAAGACAGGAAGCGGGTGATGTCGCGGTCCCACACACGTACTCCCTCTTTCAGTACCTTCATGGCGATGCTGCTGCGTACGCGCTGGTCGGCAGGCTGGAAGTAGAAGTGGATGGAGTCGCGCTGCCGGTATTCCAAGTCGCCAAGCACGGTGTTGTAGCGGAATTCGTAGCGGCGTTTCATGAACTCCTCCAGCCGGAAAGCAGTTTCCTGGTCTTTGTTCAGGCTGCTGCGGGTGCCGAAGCCTTTCAATTCCCCGTAAAAGTTATGCAGCGTCAGGCGTACAAGGGGTTCGTCTGCCTCCCGGTAGTAGTGCATCAGTGTCTGGCGCACCGCTTCTTCTTCAGGAATGCCGGCTTTGAAGCAATGTTCGGCAAGGCGGGACAGCAGCGGGCGCAGGTCGTCGCCCCGTCGCCAGTTGTCCAAATCGCGGAAGGCGCGGTCGAGGGCAGCCTCGAAGAGCAGGTTGCATGTGTCCGCCACTTCGTAGCCGGGAGTCATTCTCAGCAACGGATTGCTTTCCTGCTGTTTCCGTTGGCGGTAGTTGTCTTCCGAGGGCAGGGCGCAGGGCTGTTCCAGGCAGAAGGCCACGGCAGTGGGGCTATAATAGGGCTGTTCGTCCACGGTCATCCGGCAGCTTTGTAGGAGTGAAGGAGCCCGGAGGGTGATGGGGAAAGGGAGAAGGGGTTGGTAGCACTTCACTGCCAGGCGGTAGGCGTGGGCGTGGAATAAGGCGATATCGTCTTCATTCTTTGGAAGCCCTCCGTCGGGCAGGGTGAAGCGTACCCATATTTTGGCGCTTCGTCCGCTGGAGCCACAGAAGGCGGCAAAGGTTTGCGGCAGCAGGGCGGCTTGTTGTTTCACCAGTTCGGCTTCGGCCACCCGGCCAGGTTGTTTACTTCCAGTAGTACCAGCCCGTTGTAAGTCTTTATCCGGTGTTCTCCTGCTTTGGTGCGGGTCATTTCTACGGTCGGGATAGAGACGCGGCAGTCTGTCGATATGCTCATATCGGGCGTTGGTCCCTTTCAAATGCGGGATGATGCTACGCAGCTCCGTAATGTATCCGGTCTTGTTCTCGGTTTTCAGCTTTTCCATCAACATGTCCGTTTCTTGTGTGCTGACGGCCTCTTTTCCGCTTTCGCGTTCCTCTCTGATCAGTGTGATTTTCATTCTTTATCGTGTATGTAATATTCTTGTAAAGATACGCCGGGAAAGGGGTGGATACAAGCTTTTCAAGGATTATTTTCCGATTGGCTTCTTTTTTGGGGTGGAATGTCTATATGTTTCTTTTATAAAAGGTGTTCGTTTCTTTGCTTATCCCCATAGTTTTGTCTACTTTTACACCAGAGTTTATGAACAGTCCACTAAAGTGGTCTTTCTTGTTCATATTAGTGAACGGAGCAGCTCACTACAGTGAACGGTTCTGCTCACGGGCTGGGCTGTGATATAACCTTGGTACTTCAACAGACTGCGTACGTACTTCGCACGTGTTCCGTGCAGTGCTTTATCGTATAATGTAACCCTTTAACGCAGTTTGAACTATGGCTATTTTGTTTGATTGGTACGAGAATCCGGACTCGTACGACAAATCTCCGGAAGATAAAATCCTTCATCCCCGTCTCCGCCTAAATGGGAGCAGGTCTACCGATGAATTGCGGCGGGACATCCAGGCACGTTGCTCATTGACAGAAACCGATGTGACGGCTGTGCTTGATGCTGTGTCGCACGTCATGGGCAGGGAACTTGCCGAAGGAAGGCAGGTGCATCTCGACGGCATCGGCTACTTTCGCGTGTCGCTCACCACGATCGAACCGGTAGTGGCTGCTACCAAGCGTAAGTTGACGAAGGTGAAGATGGCGGGTGTGAAATTTCGTGCCGACCAAAAACTGAAAAATGAAATTGGTACCATCAAGGCAAAGGCTTTGAAGGCAAACGAGCATTCGGCTAAACTGACGGATAAAGAGATAGACCGTCGGCTGACCAACTATTTCGCCACTCGCCCTTTTATGACACGGAATGACTTTCAAAGCGTTTGCGGCATGATGCGTACTACTGCCATGCGGCATATCCGTCGGCTGCGCACCGAAGGAAAGTTGAAGAATGAGGGAACAATGCTGCAACCGATTTATGTACCCGTTTCAGGATATTACGGTAAGAATGAGTGACTTATAACTTTGAACGAAGAAATCTTGTGGTGAGGGCAAATTTTGCCCTCACTTTTTAAATTTGCTCTCACCCACCTCTTGAATGCCGATGAATAGGGCGATGCGTGCGAAAGGTGAGGGTGGTGAGGGTGGATGTGTGAAATTTAGTTTAGTTTGATGGGCGGCTGAATATGGGTATTCCCATACGGTGTATATGTTCCAAAAGGTCGGCATTCTTTAATTTGCCATAGATGGAAAGGTCTACGCTGTAAGGCAAAAGCAGGTCGTCTATTTCATCGGAAAGGCTACTTAAAGTATTATACGTAAGTCTGTCTCCCATCAGCGTGATGTCTATGTCGGAAAAAGGCTTGAAATTTCCTTTGGCTCGTGAGCCGTACAAAACAGCCTGCTCTATTTCTTCATGTTTCCGGAAGAGATTGCATAGCTTTTCCAGTTCATTGTCGGTCAATCCGTACATAGCTCAATCGAATAAGGATGGTGTATTCAAGGATTGCATTTTCTCTTCAGAGACTACATCGTTGTCATGATTGTGCGATGTCAGATTTCGGGCTTCTATAGTCTCCGTCCATTGCTTGTCATCAATCAATCCCATTTCAAGGGCTTTGCGTATGGCATCACGGGAGCTGCGGATGTCGGTATACCCCTGATATTCTGCATAGTCCTTCATCACTTTCCAGGCCAGTTCGTGGGTATATTCAAAACGCTGTATCCATCGTATGTCTTGCTGTACCATGATAGCTGTCTGTTTTTAAGTAAGCAAATATAAGCTTCTTTTGTGTAACGAGCAAATGGATGGGGGCTTTTTCGTGAAAGCTGTCTGGGGCTATTTTGGAGAAAGGCTGTTTTTAGGTGTGGAATAAGTTCCTGAATTTGTTGAGCCGATGTCGAAATAGTTATATATGTATGTTCTGGTTCCACATGCATTTATGAAATCAACCGTTACGCAAACTCGTTCAATTTCATGACTGTTCCGACTGCTGAAAGTAGTGAAATAATATCCTTGCATGTCTACCTCCCAATCGCAGTCAACACTCCAATGAAAATCATGCGCACCTTCAGGAATAGGATTCAATCCGCATTCACCTCCGCTTTGTGACAGATAGCCATATATAATGTCATGGTCATTTTCTTGTATTCCTGATACATTGAAAGTAATTGGTTTGGAAAACTGAACAGTGTATTCCTTTGTGTGTACTATTGCGGTTAAGGTCGTATAAATGGAACTGCCTCCGGGTGTCCCTAAATTATTCAGGGTGATAGCAGGTGATGCCTGATTTAATTGCGAATATAAATCGTTGCCAACAATCCAATCCACTGTTGCTTTTGTGGGAAAATTCTTGATACTGAATGTCCCGTTGTCACAGATTACGTCAGGGCCAATCAGTTGCATTGATGTCTTAGATACACTCAAAGGTAGCTCATTGGTAAAATTATCGGTTTGATTTTTATATTTGTAGCTCACTTTGACACTTGCGTTACCGGGTTGTGTCGGTACGATTGTTACCGTAGAGCTGTTCTGACCACTTACTATCTTAATATTCTTCCCGGTCCAATAAAATGTATGTGCCTTGCTGTCATTGATGGAATATATGTATTCTTTATATTGTTCAATATTTCTGTAGCCATCTATTTGAGGACCCATATTGGGAAAACTGATATTGCTTTTCCGAGCCATGAAATACTCTTTTGCTCCGATAGAATTTATGTAGAAATCATGGACTTCTACTCCGACATCGCTGTTCTTGAAGGCTTGCTTTGATTTCAAATTTATTTGGAATCTACTTTGTGTGACAGATGCACTTTGAGAGACTTCAGCGAATAGATTTTTATCGTAAGTCCACTTTATGCCCGTATCTTTGTTTATGGAATAATTGCACCAAAGTGTTATCGTATCTCCCAATTCAAATGTTGAAGGGGCATTGATTGGCATAGGTTTCATTTTGACATTGATGTTTCTTAGATCTGCGGTAAGTTCGATTGTACTTTTTTCAGGACGTACCATCAGGGTAGAATTACTACCTGCTTTAGTCCATAATACATTTATTGGAAAATGGTTTTTTCCTGCTGGAATTTGGGTTACCCATGTACTCTCGAATCGTTCTTGGTAGTTTGTTTTGAATCGTGCTTCTCCACCGACTGCTGAAATTCTTATACCTACAGATTGTTTTTGTATAGGAATACTTAAATCATAAGTGTAGTAACCATCACTAACATAGGGGTTCATTTCGCCCGTAATAGTACCGCTTATGTAGGAAGCACGTGTTGTGACATCAGAATAGAAATCCTTATCTTGTAACTCGTCTGTTTGTTCTTCTTTGTTGCAACTACTATTGATGAAGCAGATTAGTAGTACGAAAAATATGTTCTTCTTTTTCATGATATGTTTCTTGTTAGTATGTTATGAACGAAGGGAAAGTATATGATATTGATTTATGGTTCCTTTTAGAAGGTGCTATTCGTGTTTCTATACACCTTTTAAAGGGAATAACAAAAGCGTCCATACATTTGTATTTAGATACATGGAATGTATGAACGCTTTAATTAAATCCAAACGAGGTACAGCGCGATATGCTGTTTTTAGTTGATTACCAACCCGGATTCTGCTTCATGTTTTATTCAGGGTTCAACTGTGTAGTTGGAATCGGGTAGAAATAATGTTTGGTCTTCATAAGTACGGATTTGTGCATCGGAGGCATCTATATATCCGTTCTTGGTCGCTTCTTCACAGTCAGGCACATTGCTTACGTTGGCGCCAACATGGTGTTCGGGTACTTGGTTGAATCCAATTTGTCGAGCTGGTGCCAACGGATTAAATCCCAATATCGGTACCAGTTATCCATAATCAGTTCGCAACGGCGACAGCGGCGTATCTCCCAAATCAGATTGCTTACTCCCATATTATTGGCAGGATCGGCATCTGGAGTAGTTGTCATAGCCGGCAGGCCGGCACGAGCCTGAAGCTTGTTTATGGAGTTGTTGAGATCGTCTTGTGTGAGAGAACCCATTTCGGCTTTGGCTTCTGCAAAGTTCAGATAAATAACTGAAATCCAATAGAGCGGGCAGTCGGTGTATTGGTAGCCGATGTTGTTTCGGTCGCTAACACTCAATTCTTCGGGGTTATCATACTTGGCGATGCCATAACCGGTCGATGTGGTGAAGGCTGCTACACCGGCACGGCTGTAGGCGTGGCCTCTGAAAGAAAGTACCGGGTCAAGAATTTCGGACAGGCGCTTGTCGCGTACGGCCAAAACCTCTCTTATAGAGTAATTTTTGTCTGCATCCAATACGGCTGCATCGTCCTTGTTTTTCGAGGTTGTTGCCAACGGTTTTCCATCAAGGAAAAGGAAACTGTCGAATGCGTCCTTTGAAATGCCGTGCGTACCACTTGTATTGATTGTGTAGTCAATGGTGGAGTGCCTTAACGAACTTTGTGCATAAGGCTTGTAGAAAATCATTTCCGGATTGCTTGCCAGGCTGACAGAATTATAGTTGGCTTTGTAACTGTTACTTAGAGAGTAGTTTTTGGCCATAAGATATTCGCAGGCTGATACACATTCTTGCAAGTATTTGTTGGCGCGGCTCTCATCAGCGGCTTTGCCATTCTCTGCTTGAGTGCGATATTTGCAGTATGTACCTTCATATAAGGTGATGTCTGCTTTCATGGCATATGCCATGTCGGTGCTGAAACGTTGCCGATTGCTGTTTGCGGTAATGTGTTCGCACGCATAATTGATGTCTGCCAGCACATGGTCCATCACTTCATCCCGGTCGGTGCGTGGTCCGTAGAGGGCTTCGTTGTCGGCTGGGTCGATAACTTTGTCTATCCATTGAACATCGCCGTACATACGGACCAACTGATAGTATTCCCACGCACGGTTCATGCGTGCAAGACCTTCATAGTGGGCCTTTGTTGCTTCATCAAGAGAGGAAGACTGTACACCGGCAATGATATAGTTGGCGCGTCGGATTTCTGTGAAAGGGGCTGACCAGTTTGTGGAAGATGCGACCACGTTAGTGTAAGTCCAGTTATGGCTTTCTGCATCTACCTGGTCATCGCTTATTGTTTTGAAGTAGAACCATCCTCCACTGGCTCCGTTGCCAAAGCCGGTAAAGTTGTTATAAAAAGTATTGCACTGATTATCCAAATTATCGGTGTTGCTCCAGTATGCCGGAGTATTCGTGAAGGTATCCAAGGGGGATTTGTCCAGCAAATCGTTGCAACCGGTTAACATCGCCAGCGCTGTGACCCCATATATAAATAATTTCTTCATTGTTCTTAAGTTTTTGAGGTTGTTATAATGTTACCTGGACTCCAAATGAGAATGTGCGTGTAATAGGAGCTATACGTCCCCATCCACCAGCTGTAAGTCCATTGCCTGTACTGATTTCGGGGTCGACTGGAAGGTCATTCCCTTTGTGGAGCAGAAAGAGGTTGCTGCCACTGAAGTAGATACGTGCTTTCTCAATGTAGGCTTTGCGTGTCCACTCTTTCGGAAGGGTATATCCCACAGTTACGTTCTTCAGACGAAGATAGGACATGTCTGTCAAATAGCGGGATTGGGGATAGTAGTTGTTGCAGCCGTTAGCTATACCGGATACGGTACCTCCACTATTATTTGTACCACGATAAAGACGTGGATAACGGTTGCCTTGATTTACCTCATAACCGGTAATGGCGGTATAGTCTGAATTCCAAAGCACTTTGTTATAGCTTGTTTGGTGGGAATAGATGGCTACGTCGGCATGTACCATGGCGGGAAGGTTTAGGGAAGAAGTCGTCCAGTCCTCACGTTTGCCTACACCTTGGAAGTAGAGGTCAAGGTCGATACCTTTCCACGCTCCGCCTAAATGGAAGCTGTATTCGTAGCGTGGCATAGAGTTTCCGATGACTTTCAAATCGCCGTGGTCGTCTGCTGTGCCTTTTCCACCGTCAATCTTGCCATTGCCGTCCAAATCCTTGAACTTGACGTCTCCCGGGCCGTAATGGAAATTACCGGATTCCAGTCCTGCCTGGCTTGCAATGCCGTTTGCATAATTCCATGAGCCGTCTGCATTTTGGCTGGTGAAGTCTTTTTCCTCGAAGTAACGGTCGGTTTCAAAACCGAAAATGTCACCGTAGGTTTTACCGGTGTAATAGGTGCTGAGCAGTTTGGAATCATTGTCCCACTTTGTTACTTTAGTCTTGGAGTCACCGATGTTGAAGTTGGCATATACGTCGAAGTCGCCGAAGGTATGGCGCCAGTTCAAGTTCAACTCCCATCCACGTGTACGTAAGGTACCGGCATTTTCATAAGGAGCAGAAGCACCCAGAGTGTTCGGCAATACTTGTGCCGGTGCCAGCATGTCACGATTCTCACGTTGGAACCAGTCGAAACCTATAGTCAGTTCGTCATTCAAGAGACCCAGGTCAAGACCTATATTGAGGGTGCGGATACGCTCCCAGGTCAAAGTACTTGATACCAAATCCGGCATGTTATACATGGTCAGGAGATTAGCGTTGGCATTATTGTTTTCAATCCAATAGATATAGCCGGTACTTTTATTGTTCAACCGTTGGCTTATTAATTGTTCGAACATGTAGTCGCCCACAGCCTCGTTGCCGATTTCGCCAAAAGAAGCACGCAACTTACCATTGCTGACAATATGTTTCAGTGGGGCGAAGTAGGCTTCTTCGGAGAAGCGGTAGCCGATGGATGCAGAAGGGAAGAAGGCCCACTGGTCGGTATGGGGGAAACGGGAAGAACCGTCGTAACGTCCGTTCAGTTCCAATAAATAAATGCCTTTGTAGTCATAATTGATACGGCCGAAATAACCGGCAGAAGCGCGGGATGTATGATTCCAACTCAAATCTTGTCCATCCTTGCCAGCCATATTCAGTTCGGGGTATCCCTCTTGATCGTACATCACATTGCGGGTACCATACAGATATTTGTATTCCTCTTCTTCTGCGTTGACACCTGCCATTACATTCAGGTTGTGTTTTTTGGCAAATGTTTTGGTATAGTTTACGTATGCGTTGGCCGTCCATGTGTTCTGTTTGGAAAAGTCTCTCCAGATACCGCTATTGCCTTTAGTGACGATGTAAGAGGGTACCGGTTTCCCGCTCCAATTGATGCCGTAAACGGAGTTGTCCTGCGAACCGCTGTTCATATTCTGAATGGCATATGTAAAGTCTGCATTAAGGGTCAGTCCTTTAACGATTTCAGCTTTCAAGAAGGTGTTCATACGGGTCAGGTCTGTTGTCACTTCACGATCGGCAGCTTGCTTCTGCATGGCCATGACGCGTGTGTCATAGCCGTCGATTGTGCCCGAAGGAATGAAATAAGAACCCCAACGCCACAAATATTGGTAGGTGTTGGCCCATGTGTCCGGGCGTTTATAGTTCTTACGACTATAGTTGATGCGTGCACCCACCTGTAGCCAGTCGTAAACATTAGTGGTGACATTGACTGAGGCATTGTACTTTTTTAGTTCGTCCGGGTGAATCTTCATCTGTCCTTGCTTTTCGTTGTAGCCGAAAGATAGGTAGTAATTGGTCTTACCAGATGTTCCTTGTATAGAAACATTGTGGCTCATGGAAGGAGCAGCTTTGTTGAAGTAGATGTCCTGTACATCCCAGTCAGCATAATAAAAAGGAGTGCCGTCCAATACGATATAGTCACCCACGTTACTATCGCTTTGGTAGAGGTTCATAGGACGGTAGCCGGTCTTGCCGCCGTTCTGTTGCTGCCACTTTTCGGCGTAAGGTAACAATTTGTCGAAATACATACCGAACAATTCAGGCATACCGGCACCACCGTTCATACTGGCTTCGATACCCATCTTTAATTGTGTGGGTACATCGGGATAGTCCGGCAGGTAAGTAGCTTGATCCCATGCAAAATTGTTGCTGTAATTGATGGTAACCTTTTCGCTAGGCTTTGCGCTCTTGGTATTGATTAGAATCACACCGAAAGCGGCGCGCGTTCCATAAATGGAGGAAGCGGAAGCGTCCTTCAGTACGGAAATATTTTCGATGTCTTGCGTATCGAGGAAAGAAATGTCATCCATCGGAACGCCGTCCACTACAATGAGTGGATTGCTGACTTCTCCATTACTCAATGTCCCCAAACCACGTATACGCATGGAGGCTGTCTCGTCGATGGCACCACTTGTGGTGAGAATGCTTAGTCCCGGAACAGCCCCTTGCAATGCTTTGGCTACATCTTGTTGTGGACGACCTGCCATTGTCTTGTTTAAGTCCACTGTAGAAACTGCTCCTGTCAAGTTAGCCTTCTTTTGTACACCGTAGCCTACTACTACTACTTCATCCAGCATCTCGGTATCTTCTTTCAGAGTTATTCTCATCGTTTTGGCTGCCTTCACTTCTTGTGTCTGATAGCCCACAAATGATATTTTTAGTGTTGCTCCCGGTGTTATGGTCAATGTAAACTTACCGTTTAGGTCGGTAATTCCGCCGTTGGTAGTCCCTTTCTCAATGACATTGGCGCCAATAATAGGTTCACCTTTTGTATCTACAACTGTGACAGTCACAGAGATAGATTGCATCTGTTCTTGTACTCCTTGTGAGTCGTTGGATGCTGTTTGGGCAGCCATCACGTTGCCACTGCCTAAAAACAGAGCACAGATTGCCACCGCCGTAAAGAACTTACCATTGGCAAGTCCTCGTTTTTTGCGATCTTCATTCATAAGTGATTGATGATTTTGTTAATTAAACCAGTTTTTCAAAATTAGGGTAAGGGAATCATATAGTTCGGATTAGTCAGACTATTTCCGAAGGCTTCTTTAATTTCTCATAGGCGTTTTCTTTATTTAAAGGTTCACATTTTTATATTATCTCTCTTTTTTCTATTTATTTACCAAGTCCAGATGGAACTTAGTTATATATTATACAAGGTTAAAATCTTGTTAATTACTTAACTCTATTGGTTGTTTTAAGAGATAAAAAACTCGTTATTAACAAAGGTGAGAAATGATTCATTCATTTCGTCCTAACAAAGATACATTATTATTTAATATCAAGAACATTCCTTTGCATTTATTTAACTTTATATTTATACATTTGCAAAAAGGAAGTTATACACCTTATTATATAAAGAATTTAAGGTTCTTCTATATTTAAAGAATGGAATTCAATCAAGCCATTCATTGGTGTTTCTTCAATGATTTCCAGTTCGATGCCAAATTCACGGGCAACTTCCCGCAAAATGGCCGCGTAGCTGTAAGCCAATGAACCCACAAAACGAATAGGATAATTTTTGTAGTCATATTGGCAGACATTACGAGTAAAGAAATTTCTCAGATTACCGGTAATCAGCTCAAATACATAGTCATCATTGGTATAATCAGCCAAAAAATAAGATATAGTAGACAAAAAGCGATTGGGGAACGGGCGGTTATACACAGATTCCATAACCTCATTCGGACTTATACGGAACTTCTCAAAGAATCCGCCGTTACATCTTTAGGAGCCAAACCTTTCAGTACATCAGACAAAAACATTTTGCCCAATACAGCACCACTACCCTCATCCCCCCAGAATGTAACCTCCTGCCCGGACATTCTTTACAACGATTTTCCCATCATAAAACATGAGTTTGAGCCGGTTCCCAAAATACAAGCAATGCCGGCCTCGCATTTGAACAAGCCACGTGCAGCTGCCAGCAAATCACTCTCTACCTGAATTGGAGTTTTGAATTGTGCTACCAATGAAGCTCCCAATACATTTTTCTTTTCATAAGAAGTACATCCGGCACCATAATAATAGACTTGTTCCAATTTCCTTTTGAAAAAATGCTCGGGTAATCCTAACCGCACACTTCGGCTAATCTCTCTTCTCGTTTGAAAGAAAGGATTTAAGCCCTCTGTGAAGGCTCGCTGTATCAGACGATTATCTTCAACCAGCGCCCATTCTGTTCTCGTAGAACCACTTTCTGCAATTAGTTTCATAGGTAGTTAGTTTTAGAATTGAATACAAATATATACTTTTAAATATTCTTCCGGGCTCATCTTTGCATCTACATAAATGAACTCTCCGCCAGCATCTTCAACAGCTTTCTTTGCTGCGTCACCTTCATCGATAAACCAAGTCTGGTCACCAGCTTTGTAAAT
>ENA-OQKC01000517-OQKC01000517.1-human-gut-metagenome-genome-assembly--contig:-NODE-517-length-16150-cov-2.595457_pt1 | contig 16150 bp, 16 predicted proteins | sample MGYA00242774_ERZ504790 | MGnify/ENA primary metagenome ERZ504790 (study PRJEB26092, sample SAMD00036419) | human gut metagenome | host: Homo sapiens | study: EMG produced TPA metagenomics assembly of...
TTTACCTCGTACATCACCATGCTGATGGCCACCGTGTATTTTGCCAGCCTTATCTTCTTTGTGCTGGAACATAAGGTGAACCCTATGGTGACGGACTACTGGAGTGCGCTGTGGTGGGCGTTTATGGATGTCACTACCGTAGGGAGCAATATTTATGCCGTCACTCCTACGGGGAAAATACTGTCGGTGGTGCTGGCCGCCCTGGGAATGATGATGTTCCCCATTTTCACGGTATACGTCACCAGTCTGGTGCAGCAGGCCAACAAGCGGAAGGAGGAATATTATCAATCGCAACAATCGGAGCCGGCGGATACTAAATAATAGCTTGAACTTCGTCAAAAATAAGAAAAAAGTCTTATCTTCGTAGCCAATAACAAATTGCTAACCTAAATAAACAACAAGATGAAATTATTGGCTCTGTGTGCGGCGGGGATAGGCTTGATGCTGTGTGCCTCGTGTACAAACAACAAACATTTGATCAGTGATGAGGCTGAACGTGCCGCTGTTCAGCAGGATTTTGAGGCACGGCGTGATACGCTGGCCCAAGGTGACCTCTTCCAGGTATTCGAACAACCCATGAGCGATGAGCAGAAGGAGGCGATGACTTTCCTTTACGCCTATATGCCTTTGGCGGATATAGCGGATCATCCCGGTGAATTCTATCTGGAAAACGTGGATTACGCTTTCAAGGCGCGTGAGGAGATGCCGTGGGGAAAAGTGGTTCCCGAACGCGAGTTCCGCCACTTTGTACTGCCCATCCGCGTAAACAACGAGAATCTGGACGACAGCCGTAAGGTATTCTACGAGGAACTGAAGGACAGAGTGAAAAACCTTTCTTTATATGATGCCGTGCTGGAAGTGAACCACTGGTGTCATGAGAAGGTGATTTATACTCCCTCTGATGCCCGTACCAGTAGTCCGCTGGCTTCCGTAAAGACAGCCTACGGACGTTGCGGCGAGGAATCTACGTTCACGGTAGCCGCCTTGCGTTCGGTAGGCATCCCTGCCCGCCAGGTATATACGCCGCGTTGGGCACATACCGATGACAATCATGCCTGGGTGGAAGCCTGGGTGGATGGCAAATGGTACTTCCTGGGTGCTTGCGAACCCGAACCGGTACTGAATCTGGGCTGGTTCAACGCTCCCGCTTCACGGGGTATGCTGATGCACACCAAGGTGTTCGGACGTTATAACGGACCGGAAGAAGTGATGTACCGCACTCCCCGGTATACGGAAATCAATGTGATTGACAACTATGCCCCTACGGCAAAAGCCGATGTGGCCATCGTGGATGCGGATGGCAAACCGGTGGCTGATGCCAAAGTGGAATTCAAGGTGTATAACTATGCCGAATTTTATACCGTAGCTTCCAAACAGACGGATGCGGACGGCAAGACGTTCCTGACAGCCGGAAAAGGGGATATGCTGGTATGGGCTTCCAAAGATGGAAAATTCGGTTACTCCAAACTGTCTTTCGGAAAAGACAATGCCTTGACCGTGAAACTGGACAAGACGGCCGGCGAGGCTTATACACTGGATATGGATATCATTCCTCCGGTGGAAGGCGCCAATATGCCCGAAGTGACTCCCGAACAACGTGCGGAGAACAATCGCCGCATGGCCTTGGAGGACTCTATCCGCAATGCCTACGTGGCTACGTTCATGACGGATGAATCGGCCCGTCATTTCGCTAAAGAGTATCAGTTGGATGAGGATGTTGTTGCCAAATTGCTGGTGGCATCACGTGGTAACCACGAAACCATCCGTGACTTTATGGCCCGTCTCCGTTCGGAGAAGTCAAAGAAGGGCGGCATTGACCTGCTTCAGCAGATTTCCGCCAAAGACCTTCGCGATGTAAGTTCCGAAGTGTTGATAGACCACATGATGAATTCACATCTGTGCGCCAATGCCGATTATTTCCGCAGATTTGTGCGTAATCCGCGTGTGAGCAACGAAATGATTACTCCGTACAAAGGATTCTTTGAGAAAGCAGTGCCCGAACAGGAGCGTGAGGCTTACCTTGCCGATCCGATGAAGCTGGTTGCATGGGTTGCCGAAAATATCCGTGTGGACAAGGATTGCAACCTGGGCGGTTCTCCGATTACTCCGGAAGGGTGTGGAAGGCCCGTACAGCCGATGCGCACAGCCGTGATATCTTCTTTGTTTCCATGGCACGCAGCATGGGTATTCCTGCACGTATAGACGAAGTGACCGGAAAAGTGCAGTTGATGGGTGATGAAGGTGCTGTTGATGTGAACTTTGAGGCGATGGAACAGGCCAGTGCGCCTACCGGCAAGTTTATTGCCAGATATACGCCGATCAAGTCTTTGGCCGACCCGAAGTATTATTCTCATTTCTCTATTTCCAGACTGACTCCTGCCGGAACCTTGAAATTGCTGAATTATGATGAAGGCGATATTGATATGGGTGGCGGCGCTACTTGGGCTAATCTGTTGAAGAACGGAACGGCACTGGATGCCGGCAATTATGTGATGGTGACCGGTACTCGTCTGGCCAACGGCGGCGTATTGTCCCAGCTGACTTTCTTTACCATCAAGCCGGGAGAAACGACTACGGTGGACTTGGTGATGCGTGAAAGTAAGGATGATATTCAGGTAATCGGTAATTTCAACTCGGAATCTACTTATAAACCGATAGATAGCGATGAACTGAAGTCTATTCTTGCCACTACAGGACGTGGTTACTACATTGTAGCCGTACTGGGTGCCGGACAAGAACCTACGAACCATGCCTTGCGTGATATTGCGGCATTGGGTAAGGAGTTTGATGAATGGGGCAGAGGAATCGTGCTGTTGTTCCCCAACGAGGAGCAGTACAAGAAGTTCCGCCCGCAGGAATTCCCCGGATTACCGGCTACCATTACTTACGGTATTGATGTGGACGGTTCCATCCAGAAGCAGATTGCAGAAGGCATGAAGTTGTCTAACAAGACTATCCTGCCTATGTTTATCATTGGGGATACCTTTAACCGGGTGGTATTCGTGTCACAAGGATATACCATCGGACTGGGTGAGCAGCTGATGAAGGTGATACATAAGCTGTAGGATTCAGTATAAACAAAAAGTAACGCGGATATTCAAGTTTGCAAACTGAATATCCGCGTTAAATATATTGATAGCGTTTATGCTTACCTGTTTACTTGTCATCATCCAAGTCATCGTCCTCATCGTCCCAGTCATCCTCTTTCTTTGATCTCTTGGGGTTGAGGCTTTTGTTTTCTTTTCCAGTGCTTTGTCGTTTTCGTCTTTCATTGCCAGTTCGGACAAGGCGGCTTTTACTTTGTCAGGATCGGTAACGTCTTTCAGATACTCTTCTATCTTTACAGTACCTCCCATGGATACTTTTGAGTTACGATAAATCATGCCGCTGTCTACGCTGCTCCGTCCGGAGAAATGAAATTCCGAAGTTCCGGTTTCTTCGGCAATCTTACGGATATTACCGGCATTCACACCGCATCCCGGCATGATGATGATCCGTCCGTCGGCCTGTTCCACCAATTCTTTCAGAAGAGGGATTCCCTTTTCGGCGGTAGCTTCCTGTCCGGAAGTAAGAACCCGGTCTATACCCAGTCCGATAATCTGTTCCAAGGCCTCTTTGGGATTGCTGCACATATCAAAAGCACGGTGGAAGGTGACACTCATCTCGCCTACCGCATTCATCAGTTTCTGCATCAGAGGCACATCGACATAGCCTTCTGCTGTAAGACAGCCGAATACCACACCGTCCGCACCCAGCTGGCGTGCCACTTTAATATCATGCAGCATGATTTCTTGTTCAATAGGAGAATATAGGAAATCTCCGCCACGGGGACGGATAATGACATGCAGTTTTGTTTGGTTCAATAATTGGCGTGCCATACGGATTTCACCAAAAGACGGGGTTGTTCCGCCTTCCGGAATACCTGCACATAGTTCTACACGATAAGCACCGGCTTGTTGTGCCTTCACAGCACTTTCCACGGAGTTGGCGCAAATCTCGATTTTTGATTTGTTACTCATAAAGTTATTTAATAGTTAATTCAATTCCATAATCAACGTCATCGGGCGCTTTGGGCTGTTCCAGCATTTCTCTTTCAAATATTCCGCCAAGGGAACTCCAATGGTTTCTCTGCGTGAGTTCGTCATTGGTCCGGTTCTTTACGGATGACTTTGTTCTTCATAATATGATGAATTTGTCAGTGCAAAGATAGGCATAATGTAAGAGTGTGAGAAATTTTAGCGGAAAAAATTTTTAATTAAAAAGCCGGTACTCCTCTCGGAGTGAGAGAAATACCGGTTTTCCTATGGGAACGAAATGGATTATTGCACGTGGATGCGATGGCCATTGAATACGTTCATGCCCAGTTTGTTCATAATATGCTTGATGGCAAGCTGTGCTTTCACGGAGTTGCCGGCGTCATCCAGAGGAGGCGCGAAGGCTGCAATGCCCATGACACCCGGCATTACGCCCATGACACCGCCTCCTACGCCTGTCTTGGCAGGAATTCCCGAAGTGTAAAGCCAGTCGCCTGTGTGCTGATAGAAACCTACGGTAGCTATCATGGAGGTGATTTTCGGGGAGAGGGCTTTGTCGAACACTTGCTTGTTGGTGTTCGGGTTCAATCCTTCGTTGGCGATGGTGGCTCCACAGATGGACAACTGTTCTGCAGTGATGCCCATGGAACACTGGCGGGTGTAGAGGTCGAGCGACATATCGGGGTCATCGTAGATACGGTTATAATTTTCAATAGCCAGGCGATGGAACGGTTGTTGAAATTTGTCGCCGACTCTGACCGGTACAGTTCGTCGATCAGTTGCGGGGTACTTCCGCATAGTTCGGTCATATTGTCTACGATGGCTTTCCACTTGCCGTCGCTGTTGCCTAGGGGTTGTACCATGCTGTCTGCCGAGATGGCCCCGGCGTTTACCAGTGGGGTGGACGGATGGTCGTTTTCCAACAAGATGGCCATGATGGAGTTGAACGGCAGTCCGGTAGCATCGGCGCCAATCATTTCGAGCACCTTGGGAGCACCGTATTGGCGGAGTACCAGGATGGCGGTCAGCACCTTGGAAACGGACTCGATACCGAAACGGTACTGAGAGTCACCCAGTTGGATGATTTCTCCGTTCATCAGACAGATACTGATCCCGAACAGTTTGGGATCAATATTTGCCAGATAAGGGATGTAGTCGGCGTTCTTACCGTCTGTATTGTCCTTGTACAGATTGTAAGCCTCCTGGGCAACATCCTTTATTTGCTGGATAGTTATAGTTCTTTCCATAAATTAATTTGATTGAAGTAACCATCTGCCTTAACGGCGGATGGTTGCATTATTGTTATCTATGCTTATTTTTTAGCGGCGTTGCTATGGGCATTGTGAGTGAACACAGTACCTTTTACAGCGATATTCTTGTCTTGGGCGATGCGGGTAGGAGTGGGATATTCCAGTTTCTCGAACTCGCAGATGGCATTCTTGATGTCGTTCAACAACATATCCGCCATGTCACGGCTGAATCCCTGACGTACCACAACACGCATAACCACGTAATTCTGGATATTTTCCGGCAAGGTGTAGGCAGGAACCATCCAGCCGCTTTGCTGCAATTTAGCCTGCAAATCGTACAGAGTCCATTTGGCGTTCTTTGCGTATTCGGGTTTCATGTACCAGATGAACAAAGGATTTACTACGTCATCGCTGTAATTTACGAACGGAGCCATCTTGGCTATTTCGCTGTGGATGTACTTGGTGATTTCCATAGAATTGTATTGGATGGCTTTGTATCCTTGGAATCCCAGACGGATAAATTGGTAGTACTGTCCCAGAATCTGTGCGGCGGGACGGCTGAAGTTCAAACCAACCTGTGTGATGTTCGCACCCAGATAATTGACACTGAACGACATGGCATCCGGAAGGTATTTCTTGTCTTTCCATACTACCCATCCCAGTCCCGGATAAACCAGTCCGAACTTGTGGCCGGAAGTGCTGATGGAGAGAACCCATTTCAAGCGGAAGTCCCATTTTGTGTCGGGATTGAGGAACGGCAGGATGAAACCGCCGGTTGCAGCATCTACATGGATAGGAATATCATAGCCGGTTTTGGCGTTGTAGGCATCCAGTGCTTTGTCCAACGCTTCCACGTCATCGTTCAAACCTGTCCATGTCACACCTTGGATGGGGACGATGCAGATGGTGTTCTCGTCACACATCTTCAGTGCTTCTTCGGGGTCCAGAGTGGTTTTGTCCAAGGTGAGAGGTACTTGGCGCATTTCAATTTGCCAAAGTTGGGCGAACTTTTCCCAAACAACCTGAAAACCGCTTGAAATGACAAAGTTAGGCTTGTCAGTCGGTTTCCCCTGAGCTTTACGTTTGTCTTTCCAGCGTAACCAGGCGGCTACTCCTCCCAGCATACAAGCCTCGCTGGAGCCGATAGCCAGTGCTCCGGTTTTCCATTTTGCCTGTTCGGGCGAATTCCACAAATTAGCCATGATATTGATACATTTGGCATTCATCACTGCGATACGAGGATATTCTGTTTCATCAATGTAGTTGATGCTGATGGCTTCGTTCATCAGTTTGGTGGCATAGTCGTCCATGTAGGTGGTAACGAAAGTGGCCAGGTTAAGGCGTGGCTGGGTTTGGGCGAATGTTTCGTCTTTTTACCATTTGATAAGCAATCTGTGGGGTGGTAGGTTCCATAGGGATGGTATCTACCGGGGCAGGCTGTAGCATTTCGTTTGAACCAAACACGGCTGTCTTTGCGTCACCGTCTCTCAAATCACAATTACATTCTTTCATTTTACTTAAAGTTTAGATTAGTAATACAATGGAAAACATGGGAGTTTCCCGCGTTTTTCTCCCTCAACAGGAGGTTTGGAGAAAAGTTTCTTGATTTTATGTTTTTTAATTTATGGGGGATAATGTGTCATGCGGAACATAGCGCAGCCAATTGGCATAGTAGCATATGGGCACATGATTGCATTGACCAATTATAAACCGGCTTTGAACCAATTCTTTTACACTTTGTTTCTATCACAATCTAAACCGATTTCATTATGAAAGTACAAACAGGGCAGGGGACCATTCCCCTCATTACGTTAGTAGGTATATTTTCCATCTCGGCACTCAATGCATTGCCGGGACTGGCGGTGTCGCCCATTTTGGGAGATTTGAATAAAATATTTCCCTCTGCTACAGATCTGGAGATCCAGATGTTGTCTTCGTTGCCATCACTTCTTATCATACCCTTTATCTTGTTATCAGGTAAATTGACAGAGAAAGTGAACAACCTTTTGTTGTTGCAGATAGGGCTGGCTCTTTTCGGGGCGAGTGGTATTCTTTATCTGCTTTCTGATAAAATGTGGCAGTTGATAGCCGTCAGCGCCATGTTGGGGATGGGGTCGGGATTGATTGTTCCGCTTTCTACCGGATTGATATCCCGTTATTTTGTGGGAAGTTACCGTACAAAGCAATTTGGTTACAGTTCTGCCATCACCAATATCACGCTGGTGCTTGCCACTACGCTGACAGGATATCTGGCAGAAGTGAACTGGCATTTGCCGTTTTTGGTCTATCTGTTTCCTTTTGTATCCGTTTTCCTTACTCGTTATCTGAAAAAAGATCTCTCCAATTATCATTCCTCTGATGATATTCCAGCCGATACTGCCAGGGAAATGGGTAAGCGGGGAATTAATGTCAAGGCTTTGGTCAAGCTGATGGCTTTTTACGGATTGGCTACTTATCTGGTGATTATTATTAGTTTCAATCTGCCTTTCCTGATGGAAGAATATGGGCTGTCCAGTGGTAGGGCAGGCATCTTGATATCTTTGTTTTTTCTCGCTATTATGGCACCGGGTTTTGTCCTGAATAAGATAGTGCAGGTCTTGGGCCGCCGTATCTATATGGTTTGTTTGTTGATGATAGCCTGCGGAATGGGGATTATTCTGCTTAGTCGTTCCGAAATACTGATTGCTTTGGGATGTATTCTGAACGGGCTTTCATACGGTATTATCCAACCGTTGATTTATGATAAGACTTCTGATGTGGCGGTTCCTCACAAAGTGACGTTGGCACTTGCTTTTGTCATGGCGATGAATTATGTGGCCATACTGCTTTGTCCGTTTATTGTGGATGCTTTTCAGAATCTGTTCCATTCTCATTCGCAAACCTTTGCCTTCTGGCTTAATCTGATGGTAGCCTTGATGGGGATGTTTATTGTGATGAAGCAGGAAAAACTGAGTTTATAAGAAAAATACCCACGTAATAACAGCATGAAGTATGAATAGACAAGTTGAAGCAAACCTTAGCATGGTTGTCTCCAAAGCGTTGGGAGGCCTTAATATGAACGCACTGAAGTATCTTTTACCTTTGTGGATAGCTCCTGTGACAGGGGTTACTTTCCGATTGGTATTTGGGGCCGCCGCTTTTTGGCTTATTGATATATTTTGCAAGCCCGAAAACTCCACTATCCGTCAGAAATGGCAGCTCTTTATTTTAGGGGCTTTAGGTATTTATGGATATATGTTTTTTTATTTGTTGGGTATCAGTAAGACTACTCCGGTTTCCAGTTCTATTTTTGTCAGTTTGGAGCCTATATGGGTATTCATTATCTCTGTATTGTTTTATAAGGAAAAGTAACCTGGATGAAAGTGCTTGGCATTGGAATGGGATTGGGAGGAGCTGTTCTATGCATATCCACACAACCTAGTGACGATCTTGCCTCCAATGCTCCGTTAGGTAATTTGATGTGTTTGGCCAGTTCATTGGTTTATGCCGTCTATCTTGTTTTCAGTAACCGTCTGTTAAAAGGAGTGGGAGATATGACGATGTTAAAATATACTTTTTTAGGGGCGGCTGTTATGGCTGTTGTTGTCAATACGATTTATGGCTTTGATGCTCCTATACTGAAAATGTCACTTTTCTCTACGCCTATGTTGGTCTTGCTTTTTGTTTTGGTATTTCCTACCACCATTAGTTATTTATTACTTCCTCTCGGGCTGAAATATCTGAAAACGACATTAGTAGCCATTTACGGGTATTTAATATTGATTGTTGCTACGGTGACTTCTTTTGTTTTGGGGCAGGATCGCTTCTCATGGACACAGTTGGCGGCGATTGTTCTTATTTGTGCCAGTGTTTATCTGGTAGAGGTGGCCGAGAGCAATAAACAGATTACGTCGAAATTAAAATAAGACAGCAGATAAGGAGTGTCAAAATGAAAACGATAGTGCTGCCGGGACTTTTACATACTTCCTTGAGTGTGAACTCTGTCGACAAGTGAAAAGGAGAACAAAGAGAAAAGAATACAATTTTACGTTGTATGTGAGTGTAAGGAATCAATTTTATTTGTAGCTTTGCACCCAATTTAAAAACAAGAGTGTTATACCTATGCTACAATTAGATGCAATATACAAAGCGGCTCATGTCCTGAAAGAGGTTGTCCGTCGCACTGATTTGATTTATGCTCCTCAGATAAATCCTGAGAGTACAGTTTATCTGAAGCCCGAAAACCTGCAACTCACAGGATCGTTTAAAGTGCGTGGTGCTTATTACAAGATTTCCCAATTGTCCGATGAAGAAAAGGCGAGAGGCGTGATAGCCTGTTCTGCCGGTAATCATGCGCAAGGGGTGGCATTGGCTGCCACTAAGTGCGGTATCAAGTCGTTGATTTGTCTTCCGGAAGGAGCGCCTATATCTAAAGTTGAGGCTACGAAGCATTATGGGGCGGAAGTTTGTTTGGTTCCGGGAGTCTATGATGATGCTTATCAGAAAGCCCTGCAATTGCGTGATGAAAAGGGATATACTTTTGTTCATCCCTTTGATGACGAGAACGTGATAGCCGGACAAGGTACTATCGGTTTGGAATTATTGGAGGAAATGCCGGATGTGGAGGTAGTCATTGTTCCCATTGGTGGGGGAGGACTGATTTCGGGAGTGGCTTATGCGTTGAAGGCTTTGAAACCATCTGTCAAGGTATATGGCGTACAGGCGTTGGGTGCGGCCAGTATGGCAAATTCTATTCTTCATTCGCGTATTGAGCGTCTTCACTCTGTTTCCACTTTTGCCGATGGAATCGCGGTGAAAGAGCCGGGAACAAATACTTTTGACTTGGTAAATCAGTATGTGGACGGAGTTGTAACTGTGACTGAGGACGAGATTGCCGCAGCTATTCTGGCATTGATAGAACGCCAGCGGATTGTTGCAGAGGGGGCGGGAGCTGTGTCCGTTGCTGCAGCCATGTTCAATAAAGTACCGGTAAAGGGTAAGAAAACTGTCTGCCTGGTGTCCGGAGGCAATATTGATGTGACGATATTGAGCCGTGTCATCAGTCGCGGTATGGCGAAGTCGGGACGTACCTATGCAGTAACTTTGGACTTGATAGACAAGCCGGGGCAGCTGTTGGGAGTCAGCAAAATTGTCGCAGAGCAGGGAGGAAATGTAATTTCTGTACATCATGAGCGAAATAGTGAGAGTGCAGATGTCACCGGATGTGCCCTTCGTGTCGTTATGGAAACCAGAAACGAGGAACATATAGCATCCATTCGTCAAAAACTGTTGGATGCAGGCTATGTGATAATGAAATAAATTATATACCTTACAAGTAGAAAGGAGGAAAATTAAATATTTCTTCCTTTTCTTGCTTCTAATTTTAATTTCTCCACACAAAAAATCGATTTTTATAGTGAAAATATCATTTTATACTTCTTAGAATCCAATTAAAGTCGTACATTTGTCGCAGTTTTGTAATGTAGAGTTTGCAAAAATGACCGATATAATCAAACATCGTGGTATTGTGGAAAACATTGAAGGTTCTCACGTGCGGGTGAGAATCGTACAAACTTCTGCCTGTTCGGCTTGTAGTGTGAAAGGGCATTGCAATGCATCTGAAAGTAAAGAGAAACTGATTGATGTTTTTGACATGAAGGCATCTTCTTACCGCATAGGTGAGGAGGTGATGATTTATGGTACTACTTCCATGGGGATGCAAGCCGTATTGCTGGCTTTTGGTATCCCTTTCTTGGTATTGCTGATTACTTTATTTATTTCCATGCGTCTTACGGGGGGGGATGAGTTAAGGTCGGCGCTTGTTGCTTTGTCAGCCTTGCTCCCGTATTACCTTATTATATATGTATGCAGGAATAAGTTGAGCAAGAAGTTTTCATTTACGCTTGAACCAATAAAAAATAATTAATAAATAACTAACTAAAATTTATGGATTTAATTCTGGTTGCAGTAATTTCGTTGGGAGCGATTGGCTTGATTGCCGCGGTAATCTTGTATGCCGCTTCTAAGAAGTTTGCTGTGTATGAAGATCCGCGGATTGCCAAGGTGAGCGAAGTGCTTCCTCAGGCGAATTGCGGCGGATGTGGTTATCCCGGTTGCTCTGGTTTTGCCGGTGCCTGCGTGAAGGCTGCCGATGCCGGTTCGCTGGAGGGTAAGTTATGTCCGGTTGGTGGTGCTCCGGTAATGGAGAAAGTAGCTGCCATTTTGGGATTGGAAGCCGTTGCTGCTGAACCGAAAGTTGCGGTGGTAAGATGCAACGGTAGTTGTGAAAATCGCCCTCGTACTGCTCTGTACGACGGAGCTAAATCGTGTGCCATCGCTCATGCCACTTCAGGTGGTGAGACGGGTTGTACATTCGGTTGTCTGGGTTGTGGTGATTGTGTGGAAGCGTGTCAGTTTGATGCTATTCACATGAATCCTGAAACCGGTCTTCCGGAAGTGGACGAAGAAAAATGTACAGCTTGTGGGGCTTGCAGCAAAGCTTGTCCGCGTAAGATCATTGAAATTCGTCCGAAAGGAAAGAACAACCGCCGCGTAGTGGTGATGTGTGTGAACAAGGATAAGGGAGCTGTTGCCAACAAAGCTTGCAAGGCTAGTTGTATTGGTTGTGGAAAGTGTGTGAAAGTGTGTCCGTTCGAAGCCATTACGTTGGAAAATAATTTGGCATACATTGATCCGGCTAAGTGTAAGTCTTGCCGTAAATGCGAATCGGAATGTCCGAAAGGGGCTATCCAAGCTATCAATTTCCCGCCACGTAAACCGAAAGTAGAAGTGCCGGCTGGTGAGGCTGCTGCAAAACCTGCTGTAAAAGTAGAGGCTTCAAAGGTGGAAACTCCGAAAGCGGAAGCGGTGAAAGCTGAGGCTCCGAAAACGGAAGCATAATCAAAATTCAAAGTAAGTAAAAATTAAAAAGATATAACAGTGAAGACATTTAGAATTGGTGGAGTACATCCAGCAGAAAATAAATTGTCAGCAGGCAAAGCCATTGAAACACTTGCGCTTCCTAAGCAAGCGGTATTTCCTTTGTCACAGCATATCGGTGCTCCTGCTACTGCCATCGTGAAAAAAGGCGATGTGGTGAAGGTAGGTACGAAGATTGCTGAGGCGGGTGGCTTTGTTTCAGCAGCCATCTTCTCGTCTGTATCCGGTAAAGTGAACAAGGTAGACGCCGTAATCGATGCTAGCGGTTACCGCAAGCCGGCTATCTTTATCGATGTGGATGGTGACGAATGGGAAGAATCAATAGACCGCAGTTCGACATTGGTGAAAGAGTGTGCTCTCACACCCGAAGAAATCGTTGCTAAAGTGAAAAATGCAGGTGTAGTAGGTATGGGCGGTGCTTGTTTCCCTACTCATGTGAAACTTTCTCCTCCTCCGGGCTGCAAGGCGGAATGTGTAATTATCAATGCTGTAGAGTGTGAGCCTTACCTCACTGCCGACCATCGTTTGATGCTGGAAAAGGCAGACGAAGTACTGGTGGGTGTAAGCATCTTGATGAAAGCTGCAAAAGTGACCAAGGGATATATCGGTATTGAAAATAATAAACCGGATGCTATTAAGTTGATGACTGAAAAGGCTGCTCAGTATCCCGGTATAGAGGTAGTTCCTTTGCAGGTGAAATATCCGCAAGGTGGTGAGAAACAGTTGATAGATGCTGTGATCGGTCGCCAGGTTCCTGCTCCTCCCGCTATTCCTATCAATGTGGGTGCGGTAGTTCAGAATGTAGGTACTGCATTTGCCGTTTATGAAGCCGTTCAGAAAAACAAACCTTTGTTTGAACGTATCGTGACTGTTACGGGTAAGTCTGTCAAGAACCCCTCCAACTTCCTCACCCGTATGGGTACCCCGATGAGCCAGCTGATTGATGCGGCTGGCGGTTTGCCCGAAGATACGGGAAAAGTGATTGGTGGCGGTCCGATGATGGGTAAAGCACTGGTTAATACGGAAGTTCCCATTTGTAAAGGTAGTTCGGGTGTGCTGATTATGAATGATAAGGAAGCTGCCCGTGCGGAAGCTCAGCCCTGTATCCGCTGTGCCAAGTGCGTCAGTGTGTGTCCTATGGGATTGGAGCCTTTCTTGTTGGCGACACTTTCAGCTCATAAGGACTGGGAGAGAGTAGAAAAAGAAGATGTAATGTCGTGCATCGAGTGCGGTTCGTGTCAGTTTACATGTCCGTCTCATCGTTATTTGCTGGACTATATCCGTTTGGGTAAGGGCACAGTAGGCGGTATCATCCGTGCACGTAATGCTAAAAAATAATTCGACAAAATAGTATGGCTAATAAATTAATAGTATCATTATCGCCTCACGTTCATAGCGGTGACAGCATACAGAAGAATATGTATGGTGTACTCATTGCGTTGATACCTGCGTTGCTGGTGTCATTTTATATGTTCGGACTGGGCGCCGTGGTGGTGACCTTGACCTCGGTTGCCGCCTGTGTATTCTTCGAATGGGCGATTACCAAGTTTATTTTGAAGAGAGAACGCTCTACCATCTGTGATGGTTCGGCTATTATAACCGGTGTGTTGCTGGCATTCAATCTGCCTTCCAACTTGCCGCTTTGGATTATTATCATCGGTGCGTTGGTGGCAATCGGTGTGGGCAAGATGACTTTCGGCGGATTGGGTTGTAATCCTTTCAATCCCGCGCTGGTAGGTCGTATCTTCCTGCTGATTTCTTTTCCTGTGCAGATGACTTCATGGCCGTTGGTTCAACAATGGGGAAGTTATACCGATGCTGAAACCGGTGCTACTCCGCTGGCATTGATGAAAATGGCTGTAAAGGGTGATGCAAATGCTTTAGGTCAGTTGCCCGATACATTAAGTCTGTTTCTGGGTAATAACCCGGGTTCACTAGGTGAGGTGAGTGCATTGGCTTTATTGCTTGGTCTGGGATATATGCTATGGAAAAAGATTATTTCCTGGCATATTCCTGTATCTATTCTGGTGACAGTATTTGTATTTGCCGGGCTGATGCATTTGGTTGATCCGGTTGCTTACGCATCTCCGTTGGCTCACTTGTTTACAGGTGGTTTGATGTTGGGAGCTATTTTCATGGCAACCGACTATGTTACTTCGCCTATGACTCATAAAGGTATGATTATTTACGGTGTGGCTATCGGTTTCCTGACGGTGGTTATCCGTTTGTTCGGTGCATATCCCGAAGGTATGTCTTTCGCTATATTCATTATGAACGCATTCACTCCGTTAATCAATACTTATTGTAAACCTAAAAGATTCGGGGAGGTCGTGAAGAAATGAAAAAACTAGAATCATCTTTGAAAAACATGGTTATCGTGCTGACAGGCGTAACCGTGGTAGCCGGAGCATTGCTGGGTTATGTGAATGAGTTGACAAAGGAACCCATTGCACAGGCTAATGCCAAGGCTTTGAGTGATGCCATTGCTATCGTAGTTCCGGGATTTGACAATAATCCTGCCGAAGCTCCTGAAACCATAGAATTGGAAGGCGTTACTTATAAGATATATAAAGCAACCAAAGGAGGAGAATTTATTGGTGCAGCCGTAGAGTCTTCTGCAAATGGTTTTGGTGGTGCGTTGAATGTATTGGTAGGTTTCGATAAAGAGGGTAATATTATAGACTATTCTTTGTTGAGTCATGCAGAAACTCCGGGACTGGGATCAAAGGCAGCCGATTGGTTTAAGAAAGGCGGCAAAGGCGATATTACTGGTATGAATCCGGGACAGAAAGCATTGGTTGTAAATAAAGATGGCGGTCAGATAGATGCAATCACTGCTTCTACTATCACGACACGTGCTTTTCTGAAAGCTGTGAATAATGCTTATGCGGCATATAGTGGCCAAAATGTGGATGGTTCCAGCGGTGCGACACAGCAGGTGTCTGAAACTGCTGCCGATGACCCCAAAGCAGCTAAGGCACAATGTGAGGGAACTCAGGATTGTTGCGGACAAGCCTGTGACTCTGCTGCCTGCAAAGCTGCTTGTGGTGGTAAATGTGATCCTGCTAACTGCGACAAGGCGGACTGTAAAAAAGCAGAATGCCCAAAGCAAGATTGTAAAAACAAAAATAAGGAAGGAGCAGACTATGAATAATTTTAAAGTATTGATGAACGGGATTGTCAAAGAGAATCCTACGTTTGTACTCCTTTTGGGTATGTGTCCTACATTGGGAACCACTTCTTCTGCCATCAATGGTATGGGTATGGGACTGGCAACCATGTTTGTGTTGATTTGTTCGTAATGTGGTAATTTCAATTCTATCAAGTAATCTGATTCCTGATATGGTGCGTATTCCTGCATTCATTGTGGTTATTGCATCATTTGTAACCTTGTTGCAGATGATTATGCAGGCATATGTGCCGGCGCTGTATGCTACTTTGGGATTGTTTATTCCGTTGATTGTGGTAAACTGTATCTTGCTGGGACGCGCCGAAGCGTTTGCCGCAAAGAACGGTCCTGTTCCTTCATTCTTTGACGGATTGGGTATGGGACTAGGATTTACACTTGCATTGACCATCCTTGGTGGTGTACGTGAGTTCCTTGGTACAGGTAAATTGTTTGATATCGCTATTATGCCGGAGCAATACGGAATGTTGATTTTCGTTCTCGCACCGGGAGCCTTCATTGCATTGGGTTACCTTATTGCGATTGTGAATAAACTGAAGAAAGCATAACCCGTAAAAAGTAAGAAAATGGAATATATATTGATATTTATCACCGCTATATTTGTGAACAACATTGTGTTGTCACAATTCTTGGGTATTTGTCCATTCCTCGGTGTATCCAAGAAAGTTGAGACAGCTACGGGTATGGGAGCGGCTGTTGCATTCGTGCTTACCATCGCTACCATTGTTACCTATCTTATCCAGAAATTCGTGCTCGATGCT
>ENA-OQKC01000518-OQKC01000518.1-human-gut-metagenome-genome-assembly--contig:-NODE-518-length-16145-cov-2.789424_pt1 | contig 16145 bp, 15 predicted proteins | sample MGYA00242774_ERZ504790 | MGnify/ENA primary metagenome ERZ504790 (study PRJEB26092, sample SAMD00036419) | human gut metagenome | host: Homo sapiens | study: EMG produced TPA metagenomics assembly of...
CCATCGAGAAGACCACGTCCGACGACGACGAGACACGGCACGGTCCATGCCTCACATGCCACACGACGGGACCGTGTCGGCCCGATCGTCGGGGAACGGCAGGACGCCGGGCCCGAGCCTCATGCTCTCGACCAGTCCGCTGCCGGCGGGCGACGTCTCGGTGAAGTATTCGATGACGGCCCTGGCCTGCCCGTCGGTAAGGGAGACGCTTTCGCAGGTGTCCGGATCGAAGCCGAGCGCGACGATCGGACCGTGCAGTATCGCGTACGGCTCTCCCCCTGCCGACGCGCGCCGGGTCCCGGTCGCGTAGATGGCGCGATTCGGACCGAACTTCGACGCGCCGTCGTCGTTGACCCACAGGTCCACCCCGGGGATCATACGCTTCCAGCCTTTCTTGCCATCCGTATATCGATGAAAGACCTGCGTAACAGGAACCCGTGAAAATAGCTGTCCCGGCAATACTCCACCTATTATAAGCAAGAATAGAACCACACAAAGCGGCGCCCATATATTCTCCCAGCCAAACAGCCCATTCAGTGAAACCCCCAAAATATCTTCTATCATATCACGGAAATTCAATAACAAAAATCCCATCAGCAATAACGAAATAACAAGAACAACAACCGTTTCCCACATAAACATGGCGAATATACTTCCTGAACCCGCTCCATTACATTTATGTACCCCTATTGACTTGGCACGACGACTCATAGAAGAAATAGAAATCAATACATAATTCAATGTCACAATGAATAAAATAACAGTAGCCAAAATTATCAATATTCCTATCATACGCATGGAACTAGATCCACTGTCTATGCGAAAATCCTTTATCGGAACTAAAGATATGGTAACTCCTTTCTCCTGTCTGATTTCTTCTATATATTTTTTTATCTTGATATTCAAATTATCCAAATTGGCAGATTTACGTAAACGAACACACGCCATGTAGCTGTCTCCACCATCCCATCCCCAATATCCCCAATCATATTTGCGAGCTGTTGCCATGGACATAACAATCTGCGACCGATACAAAGAAGAATTTTCCGGAAAATCTTCATATACACCCTTCACGGTCATAGGCATCTGTTTATTATAGACAACTGTCTTCCCTACAGGATCTTGGCTGGCAAACATTTCTTTTGCCAAACTACGGCTAATAAAAAGAACATCTGGATTATTCAGTTCTTTAGGATCTCCGGTAAAAACCGTAACACCCATTGTTTTAAAAAAACTCGAATCAGCTGTCATGGCATTCGTCTGAAAACGGTGATCATTATAAAACCATGCACTATTTTGCCACCATTGTTGTGTAGTAGTAGCGCATTCCAAATCCTCCGAAAAAATTTTCCAACAAAGCGCCGGCAACCGGTCCCAAGGTTATATAACTGGGATGTTCACCGCCATTATAAAACCAGACAGTTTTAACGATACACAAGCGTTCGTAGTCATCATAACATGTATCATAACTAAATTCAAAGGCCTCACGTGCAAATATCAATATACTTACCGTAATTCCCAATGTCAATGATATTATTTTTATAATATTAGCTCCACATCCATGTATCAAAGCCTGAATGACATAATAAATCTGTTTCATATTTCGTGTTTTTAATTATTATTATTTTAAAAGAGAGAAGTACCCGTTTCACAACGTTTACTTCCCATAAAGTGTATAAGAAACTTAAAGTTTCTATAATTCGTTCTCTATAATATAAATGCCAAAACCGTGCCACGCAAACAAATAACTGATTAACAACACATTGCAAAATAACAAAAAGAAACAGTCTGTCTAATTATTAGACAATGATGTATGATAATTAGACAGACTATGAAAACAAACAAATAGTTCTACGCTTCAAACTTATTGGAATTTGCCTTATTTTACTATCTTTGCATTATCACCTATATAAAACAAATTATTATGAAACACATTTTTTTGGCAGCCTGTGCGGTTGCCATATTAAGCGGTTGCGGTTCGCAAGGGAAACAGGCAGCCCCTACCGGAAATCCATTCCTTTCAGAGTACACAACTCCCTTCCAGGTTCCTCCTTTCGACCAAATCAAGATGGAACATTACAAACCCGCCTTTTGCAGGGCATGGAAGAACAACAGAAAGAGATTGACGCTATAGTGAACAACCCCGAACCCGCCACTTTCCAGAATACCATTGCAGCACTGGATCAAAGCGGAGCGTTACTTCGTAAAGTCAGCACCGTATTCTACGGACTGAAAAGCGCCAATACCAATGATGAAATGGACGCACTGAGCCGTGAACTCTCTCCACTACAATCAAAACACAGTGATGACATCGCCTTAAATGAAAAACTTTTTGCACGCATCAAAGCTGTCTATGAAAATCCCGGCGATTTGGACAAAGAGCAAAAGAAGTTGTTGGAAGAAACCTATAAAGATTTTGTACGTGGAGGTGCCAACCTGGATGCCGACAGTCAAAAAAAACTGCGTGAATTAAATAGTGAGATTTCCATGTTACAGCTCACCTTCGGCCAAAATATGCAGAAGGAAACCAATGCTTTCCAATTGATCGTGGACAAAGAAGAAGACTTAGCCGGATTACCCCAAAACCTGATTGCCAGTGCTGCCGAAACAGCTAAAGAAGCAGGCATGGAAGGCAAATGGATTTTCACCCTGCATAATCCCAGCGTCATGCCTTTCCTGCAATATGCCGATAACCGAGACCTGCGCGAAAAGATATTCAAAGGATACATTAACAGAGGAAATAACGGAAATGAATACGACAACAAGGAAGTGGTACGCAAACTGCTCAAAGCCCGTCTGGAAAAAGCCAAGCTGATGGGATATGAAAACTATGCTTCCTTTGCACTGGAAGAACGTATGGCGAAAACACCGGATGCCGTATATAAATTATTAGACCAGATTTGGACACCTACTCTGTCCAAAGCCAAAGAAGAACTGGCAGATATCAATGCCGAAATAAAGAAAGACGGAAAAACCTTCACAGCCGAAGGTTGGGACTGGCGTTATTATGCAGACCGAGCCAAGAAAGCCAAATTCGACTTGGATGAAAATCAGGTACGTCCTTATCTGAAACTGGAAAACGTACGTGACGGTGTGTTCTATGTTGCCAACAAACTGTACGGTATCACTTTCACCCAGCTGGACAATCTTCCCCTCCCTCATCCCGATGCACAGGCATTCGAATGTAAGGACAAAGACGGTTCTCATCTAGGTGTACTCTATATGGACTTCTTTCCGCGTGCCAGCAAGAAAGGTGGCGCATGGTGCGGAAGCTATCGTTCACAGACCTACAAGGACGGCAAGAAAGTGGCTCCTGTAGTAACCGTGGAATGCAACTTTACCAAACCGGCAGCCGGACAACCCGCTTTGCTCAGTGCAGACGAAGCGAATACCTTGTTCCACGAATTCGGACACGCTTTACATAATCTTTTCAAAGATGTACATTATTATGGTGTGGCTAGTGTTCCGCGTGATTTTGTAGAACTGCCGTCACAGATAGATGAGCATTGGGCTTTTGAACCGGAGGTATTGAATGTATATGCCAAACATTATCAGACAGGTGAAGTTATTCCTGCCGGACTGGTTGAAAAAATGGACAAGAGTGGCAAATACGGACAAGGCTTCGCTACGGCTGAATATTTAGCTGCTTCCCTGCTGGATATGGATTATCATGTATTAAAAGAAATTCCCGATGATATGGACGTTATGCAGTTCGAAGCAGAAACATTAGGTAAGCGCGGATTGCTGAAACAAATTCCGTCACGCTATCGCACCACTTATTTCAACCACACCATGGGTGGTGGATATACTGCCGGTTACTATAGTTATATTTGGGCAGAAGTGCTGGATTGTGACGCATACGAGGCATACAAGGAAACAGGCGATATCTTTAATCAAGAAGTAGCAGGAAAGTTCCGCAAATATATCCTCACTCCCGGCTGCATTGACGATGCGATGGACATATATGTCAATTTCCGTGGCAAAGAACCCGGTATTGATCCCTTGTTGAAGAACAGAGGACTAAAATAACCCTCTAACCCTAAATAGAATTCCTCCCCCTGCAAAAGACAAATGATTGTGACTCTTGCAGTGGGAGGATTCTCATTTTGTAGTATGATTGCGGATAGTTCTTTTTATTTTTTGTTCCAAAGCAAGAAATAATCCTCAGAGAAAGCGTACCTTTGTGCCTGTCAAATCAAAAATTAAATTATGAATCAACCTATTGCTATGAACACCACAAGAAAACATGTGGTATGGCTGGATGTCGTTCGTTTGGTAGCCATGTTCACCGTAGTTTGCTGCCATAGTGCAGACCCGTTCAACTTTTACCCCGGCGAACCGCCAGCCAACATTGATGAAATCAAATTCTGGGGAGCCGCCTACGGAGCCTTTCTCCGTCCGTGTGTCCCACTGTTTGTCATGATTACAGGAGCATTGCTGCTCCCCGTACGTGGCGAAATATCCGCTTTCTACAAAAAAAGAATCAGCCGTGTATTCTGGCCGTTCCTTATCTGGAGTGTCATTTATAATTTATTTCCCTGGTTTACAGGATTGTTGGGACTTAATCCTGAAATAATCCTTGACTTTTTCCCTTATAGCGGTGAAGAAGCCGCCCGTCAGTCACTCAACGTATCATTGGGTTATATAGCAGAAATGCCTCTCAATTTCTCTTTATTAGACGTACATATGTGGTATATCTATCTGCTTATCGGATTATATCTATACCTTCCTATTTTCTCCGCATGGGTAGAAAAGGCCTCGGAGAAAGCCAAACTATGGTTTCTTGTCGCATGGGGAATAACCGGCTTGTTACCTTATTATTATCAGTTCGTATCCCCATACATTTGGGGAGGCTGTGCGTGGAACTCGTTCAATATGCTCTATTATTTTGCCGGATTCAACGGGTACTTGCTATTGGGACACTATCTGCGCAACCTTGACTGGTCTTTGGGTAAGATCCTGGCAATCGGTCTGCCGATGTTTGTAATAGGATATGCCGTTACCTTCTTCGGCTTCCGCTACGTCACGGCTTTGCCGGAGTTTAGCGACGAGATGCTCGAACTCTTCTTCACCTACTGTTCGCTGAATGTAGTAATGATGACCATCCCTGTGTTTATGCTTTGCAAGCGGGCCAATTTCCGTTCGGAGCGCATCAAGAAAGCATTGGCAAACTTGACGCTCTGTGGTTTCGGAGTCTATATGATACACTATTTCTTTACCGGACCGAGCGTAGTCCTGATGCGTGCTATCCATGTTCCTATCTATCTTCAGATACCTTGTGCCGCAGTCGTCGCTTTCTGTACTTCCTGGTTTCTGGTGGCAATGGCATACCGTTGTTTCGGGAAGCGGACCAAGTGGGTGCTGGGGTAGTTTGGATGAAAGATTGTTTATCTTTAAAGGAGGAGATTTAGGGCTTATTATCTCCTCCAGATTCTCCACATATAGTAAGCGCAGTGCGTGAATGCGAAAACAAACGAGATAATCAGCAGCACTTTGCTTTCTCCCCATCCCACAGTCTGTTGGTGCCACAGTCCGGTGATGACACAAAGAACGGCAAGGATAAGTCCAATCATGTTCAAGGTCACCTGCCCGTGGCGGGTGTCGCCTCCATGCTCCAGCTTACTGTGCTTCATGCCGTAGCCCACGTAGATGTCCAGACCGATGAGCATCCACAGCACCAGGCGTATCCATGTATCGGCAGGAAGGAACAACATCATGCAAAGGCAAGTAAGAATACCCAGTATGGGGATAAGTGGAACAAGTGGGGTTTTAAAGGAACGGGGCACGTCAGGCATGGTTCTGCGTACTACCAGTACAGCGGCACAGACCAGCGTGAAGGCCATCAGCGTGCCGATGCTTGTCATCTCTCCGGCCAGCCGTGCGGGTACAAAAGCTGCCAGCAGGCCCACAAGTACCATGAAGAGCAGGTTGCTGCGTGCCGGAGTACGGAACTTTTCGTTGATATGCGAGAAGAAAGGAGGCAGCAGCCCGTCGTGGCTCATGCTCAGGAATACGCGGCTCTGTCCCAGCAGCGTCACCATGATGACGGAGCAATATCCGAACAGAATGGACAGCACGATGGCACGGTTCAGCCAGGGATAGTCCGGCTGGATGATACCTGCCGCATCAGCCTGCCCCATGTGCTCTATGGCTATGGCAACGGGAGCAATGCCTTGCTGTCCGCTGAAGGCGGTGTAGTGTGCCACTCCCGTCATGACGTGGGCAAAAACCATATAGAGCACGGTGCATACCAGCAGGGAGACCAGAATGCCGATAGGCATGTTCCGCTTCGGGTTCTTCGTCTCTTGGGCGGCTGTGCTCACGGCGTCGAACCCGAGGAAGGCGAAGAATACGATGGCCGCCCCTCGCAGGATGCCGGAGAAGCCATATTCGCCCAGCACGCCCGTATTGGCAGGGATGTAAGGTGTATAGTTGTCGGTATTGATGTATTTCCAGCCGAGTATGACAAAAATCAGTATGACGGAAACCTTCAGGAATACAATGAAGCCGTTGAAGATGGAGCTGCCTTCCGTACCCCGTATCAGGAAGAGGCTCATCAGCACGACGATAAGGAAGGCGGGGATATTTACGACTCCACCATCCCAGGGACAGGCGGTGAGGGCTTGCGGTAGATGTATGTCCAGTCCCTCGAGAAAGACGACCAGATAGCGGCTCCAGCTGATGCTTACCGTGGTTGCGGCTACGGTGTATTCCAGTACCAGGTCCCACCCGATAATCCAGGCGATGAGTTCGCCCATCGTGGCATACGAGTAGGTGTATGCGCTGCCGGCTACGGGTATCATGGATGCAAATTCCGCATAACATAGTCCGGCGAAGCAGCATCCCAGTGCGGCAATGGCAAAGGACAGGGTGATGGCCGGTCCCGTATAGCCTGCCGCCACCGTTCCGGTGATGGAGAATAGACCCGCTCCGATGATGACTCCCACGCCCAGGGCAACAAGGCTCCACGGACCAAGTACACGTTTCAATGTTTTCTTTCCGGAGGCATTCGCCTCCGCTTGCAGTGCCTCGAATGGCTTTCTGATGAATAATCCCATTGTGCTTTAATTCTGATAAATCGGGCGTAAAGGTACGGATTATAATTGCTTATTCCATATAGCGTGCTACTTTTCCACTGATTTGCAGTAGGGAGATTTCACATAATTTGGTATCATATTCCGCGGAGAGAATGCGTTCTTCTGCATCCAGCAGACTTTTTTTGGGCTTCGCGCATCTCAATTCCCGAGAGGTTCCCCAGCATATATCGTTCCATGGCAATCTCGTGGTTCTCCTTGGCAGCCACAAGGTTCTGGCGTTCCAGGTTCAGCATTTGCAGGTTATTTTGGTAGGCCTGCCATAGGTTGCTGAGGTCGGCGCGCAGGGCTTGCTCCAGTTGCTCCCGTTCCAGGCGAGCGTTCTGCACGGCAATGCGGGCATTCTTGCGTTCGCGGCGCCGGTTGCCGTCGAACAGATTGAAGCCGACCGTGACGCCGAAGTTCAGACCGAGGTTGCTGCGGCGGCTGTTGGCAGAGATGTCATACTTGTTGAGGGTGTAGCCGTATCCGCCGTTCATCTTCACGTATGGGTAGTCGCGCGAGCAGACTTTCTTGTAGTCCAGACGGGCCAGGGTATTGTTCTGTTCGGCACGTAGCAGTGAGGCGTTGATGGTGAGGGTGGCGTTCCACAGCTCCTCGAAGTTCAGGGAGGCGGTCACGTTGATGAGGCTGTCTTGTATGATAAACGGCTGGTCTACATCTTTGTTTGCCATGAGTTCGTTCAGCTGGATACGTGAGGTGTGCAGCAGTTCCTGCTGTTTCATGTATTGGGCACTGTCGGCATTGAAGTCCACTTTGGCCTGCTGGTAGTCCAGGCGCGAGAAGTTACCGATGTGGTAACGCTCTTCCACAATGCGCAGGCGCTCTTTGGATAGCGATACGGCATAACGGAAGTTCTTCAAGCGGATTTTCTGCTGCACATAGTTATAGTATTCGGCGGCTATGTTGGCTATCAGGTCCTCGATGGCGATGCGCGTATTGGTCTCGCCTTGGCGTTCCAGCTCCTTGAGCCGTTGGTAGTTGGCGGTAATGTTGAAACCGTCGAAGATGGTCCAGTTCAGGTTGATGCCTGCATCGAGAGTTTGGTCAAACACTCCGTTGTCCTTGGTTGTCTCTCCGGTGGCTCGGGCTTTGGTCTCGGTATTGTCTATGGTTCCCTTGTAGCCGGCGGAGAGGTCCAGTGTGGGCAGGTAGCCCGCATTGCCCAGTGTGGCGTTGTTCTTGCTGACCTGCTCTTCATTGCGGACAATGCGCAGGGAGTAGTTGTTCAGCAATCCCTGCTCCAGGCAGGACTTCAAGGTGTAGGTAGGCGCAGGCTGTGCATAAAGGTCCAGCGCTGTGCAGGCAGTGGCTATGAAAATTAAAACAATGCGTTTCATTCGGTCTTCAGTTTACTTCGGTTCGTTGATACATAACTATATATGGCAGGCACGATGTACATCGTCAGCAGTGTGGAGATGAGCATGCCGCCTACGACGGCAGTACCCATGGCGATGCGCTGGTTGCAGCCTTCGCCGGTGGCGTAGGCAAGCGGTATCAATCCCAGGATGGTGGAGGCACTCGTCATCAGGATGGGGCGCAGACGTTGCAGGGAGGCGTCCTTGATGGCTCGCATCTTGTCTTCACCCGCTTCCTGCTTCTGATTGGCAAATTCCACAATCAGGATACCGTTCTTTGCCACTAGACCAATCAGCATGATAATACCAATCTGGCTGAATATATTCATCGTAATCCCCCCGAAATACATGAACACCAGTGCGCCGGCAATGGCGAGAGGCACCGTCAACATGATAATCAGCGGGTCCTTGAAGCTTTCGAACTGGGCGGCCAGAATCAGGTAAATCAGCACGATGGCCAGAATGAAGGCGAACATCAGACTGGAGGAACTCTCCCTATACTCTTTGGAGTCTCCGGTCAGTGCGGTGCGGAAGGTCTCGTCCAGCGTCTCCTTGGCAATCTTGTCCATTTCATCCAGACCTTGTCCGATGGTCTTGCCGTCCGCCAGTCCCGCGGAGATGGTGGCAGAAACGAAACGGTTGTAACGGTACAGTTTCGGAGGTGCGATGCCGCCGGTAAGCTCAATCAGGTTGTCCAGCTGTACCATGTTCCCGTTGTCGCTTCGGATATAGATGCCTTTCAGGTCGGCGGGCTTGTTGCGTTGCTGGCGGTTGATTTCGCCTAATATCTCGTATTGCTTTCCGTTCATGTAGAAGTAGCCCATGCGCTGTCCGCTCAAGCCGTATTGCAGGGTTTGGGCAATGTTCTTGGTGCTTACGCCCATGATGCTCGCCTTGTCACGGTTGATGTTGATGCGCGCTTCAGGCTTGCTGAACTTCAGGTTTACGTCTGCCATCTGGAATACCGGATTTTCGTAGACCTTCGTCATGAACTTGGGGAGCACCTCCTGCAATTTCTCGATATTAGTTGCCTGCAATACATACTGCACGGGCATACCGCCGCGCCGTCCTCCGAATGAGGAGGACTGCTGTACGAAAGAGCGTGCCATGGTCTTTTTCTGCACTGCCTTCGACAACTTTTCGGCAACCTCCATCTGGGTATAGTCACGGTCTTTCATGTCTTTCAGTGTGATACGTACGTTACCGCTACCACTGGATACACGCGCTGTTACCGCTTCTGCATCCGGGATAATGGAGTCCACCAGATGATTGATGTCTTCGGTATAGTCGCGGATATATTCGTAAGTCACTCCTTCGGCACCCATTGTATTGATACTGATTTGCGAACGGTCCTCCAATGGCGCCATTTCAGCCGGGATAGTATTCCAAAGGACTCCGATAAGCAGGATGGTGACGATGGTGAAGGGCAGGGCAATCCAGCGCCGTTTCAGGAAGGCGGCCAGTGACTGGCTGTATACCCGGTTCATCCCTTCGAAGAAAGGTTCGGTCTTGCGATAGAACCAGCTCTGCTGTTCCCTTTTGATTAAAAGTTTGGTGGCAAGCATCGGCGTAAAAGTCAATGCGGCGAAGGAGGAGATAATCACCGAACCGGAGACCACGATACTGAATTCGCGGAACAGTCGTCCTGTCGTACCGTCCATGAATACAATAGGGAAGAATACCGCCACCAGCGTAATGGTAGTGGAGATGACGGCAAAGAAAATCTCCTTGGCTCCTTCTATGCCGGCTTCTTTCGGTGGCATCCCTTTCTCGATGCGGACATAAATGTTCTCCGTCATCACGATGGCGTCGTCCACCACCAAGCCCACGGCAAGCACCACGGCAAGCATGGAGAGCACATTGATGGAGAAACCGGCCAGATACATGACGAAGAAAGCTCCAATCAGCGAAACGGGGATTACAATACATGGCACAAGCGTCACACGCCAATCGCGCAAGAAGAGGAAAATGATGATGATAACCAGTACAAAGGCCTCATACACCGTCTGCTTCACCTCGTCGATAGAAGCGCGGATAAACTTGGTATTGTCAAAACCGTAGTTGTAATGAACATCTTCGGGAAGGTCTTTCTTCATCTTCTCCATGCGGTCATATACGGCGTTGGCTATTTCAATGTGGTTGGCACCCGGCTGCGGAATTACTACGACACCTACCATGGGCACACCGTTCATCTTCATATAACTTTTGATGTCGGCTGGTCCCAGTTCGGCACGTCCAATGTCGCTGAAGCGGACAATACGGTTACCGTCTTCCTTCAGGATAAGATTGTTGAACTCTTCGGCTGTATGCATCAGACCCAACGTACGGATGGTGAGCTCAGTAGTGTTTCCTTCGATACTTCCGGAAGGGAGCTCTACGTTTTCGTTGTCCACCGCATTCTTTACATCCAGAGGAGTGATTCCATAGCCGGACATCTTGATGGGGTCCAGCCAAAGCCGCATGGAATAGCGCTTTTCTCCCCAGATGCTTACACTACTTACATCTGAAATAGTCTGAAGCTGCTCCTTGACAGTCAGGTCGGCTATTTCACTGAGCTCCAGTAGGGAACGTTTGTCGCTTTGGAGGGCAACCATTAGGATAGGGGTGGCGTCCGCATCGGCTTTTGATACGGTAGGAGGGTCACAGTCACGAGGCAGATAGCGTTGTGCACGCGACACTTTATCACGTACGTCGTTGGCGGCGGTTTCCAGGTCAACGGAAAGCTCAAACTCTACTGTAATGCGTGATGAGCCTTGCTGGCTGACACTGGAGAGGGAGCGTATGCCGGGAATACCGTTGATGTTCTGCTCCAGAGGCTCCGTTATCTGGTTCTCGATGACATCGGCGTTGGCACCCGGATAGGAGCAGGATACTGATATGATGGGATTGTCTACAGATGGGTACTCGCGTACACCCAGATAATTGTAGCCGATGAAGCCAAACAGCAGGATTATCAGGGTAAGTACTGTCGAGAGTACCGGTCGCCGTATACTTAATTCGGATATATTCATTCTTTACAATTGATAATTAACGGTTGATAATTGACAGTTGTCAATTGATATTGTCCAGTGTTACCGGTAGTCCGGTACGGAGTTGCAGGGTTCCCGAGGTGATGATGGTATCTCCTGCCTGCAAGCCTTGCAATACTTGTACTTCCGCTTCCGTACGGATTCCCGTAGTAATCTCTACCGGCTGGGCTTTTCCCGACTTATAGAGGAATATCTTGTCTTTTCCCATTTCCGGTACAATGGCTTCGGACGGTACGGCAAGGGCGTCTTGAATTTCATCCTTGTTCAGCTTGATGCTGGCATAGCGGCCCGGAAGCACAGCTCCGTTGGCATTGGGATAAAGTGCACGGATTGTCAGGGTATGGGTAGTAGGGTCTATCTTTGATTCGCGTGCATAAACCGTGGCGTGGAAGGTATTTAGCTTTCCTTCGAGAGTGAAGTCCAGTCCGGCGCCGGTTTTTACGTCATTGGCATACCGCTCGGGTACGGCAAATTCCACCTTCAACGGCGAAATCTTGGTGAGTTTGGCTACAATGGTTGTAGGGGAAGCGTAAGTACCCACACTGACTTGGCGCAGACCGATGACACCGTCGAAAGGAGCACGCAGCTCAGTTTGTGCGATGTTCGATTCTATCAGGTCAATGTCGGCATTCAGGGTGGCCAGCTCGGTCTTTACTTGTTCGTAGGCTTCTTTACTGACCGCATCCCTTTCCAGCAGGGCGTTCTGGCGAAACACGCGGTCTTCTGCCAACTTTAATTGGGAGACGAGGCGTTGCAATTGTGCTTGCAGCGGCCGGTCATTAACTTTGGCAAGTAATTGTCCTTTCTTGACGAAGCTGCCTTCTTCAAAATTTATCTCTATGATTTTGCCGGATGTCTCGAAAGAAAGGTCCACTTCCTCATCCGGCAGCAGGCTGCCGCTGATTTGTATTTCATCCTTCAGCAGTTGCGGTTTGATTATTTTTGCGTTTACGTTTAGAATTTTCTTACCGCTACGTTGACCGGTCATCACCTTGTCTGCAGCGGCTAATTCTTCATTCTCTTTAGGTAATTGGGAGTAGATTCCTCCTCCAATCAGTCCGGCACCAATCACGATAATGATGCCCCATTTAACTCTCTTATTCATGTTGTAGTATTAGTAGTAATAAAATCAGCCTTAGATTAGACTACGGGAAAAGAGAATAGTTTAAAAGATAAAGAGTTAAAAAGTGTAAGAATATGGATTGGAAAGGTGATAAAATGACAAATCAGTAAGCAGCCCGGTATTTTCCCTCCTCCTTGTCCTTCAGCATGTTCAGATAAGAAGCGTAACGGGATTCGCTGATATAGTGCTTCTCGACAGCCTCGCGTACAGCGCATCCGGGTTCGTGGCGGTGGGTACAGTTGCCGTAACGGCAGTCGGCAGATACCTTGAATATTTCCGGGAAGTAGTGGCCTATCTCTTCTTCTTCCATATCGAATGTTCCGAAACCTTTGATGCCCGGAGTGTCAATGATATATCCGTTGCCCGGAACCGGGAACATTTCTGAGAAGGTAGTGGTGTGCATACCTTTATTATGATAGGTGGATATCTCTCCGGTTTTAATCTCTATGTTGGGCAGTATTGCCTTGATGAGTGTCGATTTCCCTACTCCGGAATGTCCGGAAAAGAGGGTTATGCGTCCTTTGAGTTCTTTCTCGATAGTGTCGATGCCTTCCCCTTTTCTGGCAGAAACCTTGAAACAAGGATAGCCGATGGTGGTGTAAAGGTTGATGAGACTGTCCAGATAGTGCAGTTCCTCTTCATTGTAGGCATCCACTTTGTTGAATATAATCTTGACGGGAACACGGTATGCCTCGGCAGAGGCGAGAAATCGGTCTATAAAGGTAGTGGAGGTTTCGGGATAGTTCACCGTCACTATGAGCATGCACTGGTCGAGGTTGGCGGCAAGAATGTGCGATTGCTTGGAAAGGTTGGAGGCACGGCGGATAATGTAATTCTTCCGGTCCTCTATCTCGCTGATAAAGGCCGTACCTTCTTGGTTCAGTATGATGTTCACATAATCGCCTACAGCCACGGGATTAGTGCTTCGTATGCCTTTCAGCCGGAAGTTCCCTTTGATTTTACATTCAATCTCCCTTCCGTCGTCAGTCCGTACCAAGTACCAACTTCCGGTGTTTTTTATAACGAGTCCCCTCAAAATAATTGAAAGTTGAAAGTTGAAAGTTGAAAATGGAAGGTTGAAAAGGCTTCTATACTTGGTATATCGGTTTATTTTCAACTTTCCATTTTCCGTTTTCAACTTAATTAAACGGTCATGATTTCTTTATCCTTTGCAGCCAGCATGTCATCAATCTGCTTGATGAACTTGTCGTGAATCTTCTGCAGCTTTTCTTCACCGCCTTTCTGGGCGTCTTCGGCCAGTCCGTCCTTTACGGATTTCTTCAAGGCGTCGATGGCATCACGGCGTGCATTACGTACACTTACCTTGGCAGTTTCTCCTTCTCCCTTACACTGTTTGGCAAGTTGTTTACGGCGTTCTCCGTCAGTGCGGGATGCCGATACGGATAATCTCACCATTGTTTTCGGGCATGATGCCGAGACTGGAGTCAATGATGGCCTTTTCAATGACGCGGAACATGCTCTTATCCCATGGCTTGATGGCAATGCTGCGTGCGTCCGGAGTGGTTACGGCTGCCACATTGTTGATAGGAACCATACTTCCATAAGAATCCACACGGATACCGTCCAGCAAACGGATATCGGCTTTTCCGGCGCGGATATGAGCCAGTGCCTCGTCCAGATACATGATGGCCATGTCCATACTTTCTTGCGCTTCGTCTAAGATGTCTTTTACGTCTCTCATATTATTTTCGTTTTGAAATAGCTTTGATTTGAAACTTTGCAAATATAATTATTAAATTGAAAATTGAGAATTAAGAATTAAATAACATTCATTTTTATTCTCCATTTTCCATTCAATTGTGCACCAGTGTACCGATTTCTTCTCCTTGCATCACTTTTTTCAGATTACCCACTGTGTCCATGTCAAAAACGATGATGGGCAGGTTATTCTCTTTGCACATGCAGGTGGCAGTGAGGTCCATCACTTTCAGACCGCGCTTCAGCACTTCGTCGTAGGTGATGTCGTGGAACTTCGTGGCTGTCGGGTCCTTCTCCGGGTCGGCGGTGTAGATGCCGTCCACACGGGTACCTTTCAGCATGACATCCACCTCGATCTCGATGCCTCTCAAAGAAGATCCGGTATCCGTAGTAAAGAACGGATTACCCGTACCGCCAGACATGATTACCACGTTGCCTTGTTCCAGCAACTCGATCGCACGCCATTTATTATAGAACTCGCCGATCGGTTCCATACGGATAGCCGTCAGTACCTTCGCCTTCACGCCTTGAGCGACCAAAGCGGAGCTAAGCGCCAAGCTATTGATCACCGTTGCCAGCATACCCATCTGGTCTCCTTTTACCCGATCGAAACCTTTGGAAGCGCCGCTCAACCCGCGGAAAATATTACCGCCACCGATCACGATACCGATCTGTACACCCATCTCGGCGATCTCCTTGATCTGTGCCGCATATTCATTCAAGCGAACCTCATCGATCCCATATTGTTTACCACCCATCAGCGACTCCCCGCTTAATTTTAATAAGATACGTTTGTATTGAGCCATGTTTTGTATATATTTAATATGTAATTCCGCAAAAGTAATGATTTATTGAAGGCTTGTGATAATTCGCAAGACATTCGATTTCAAAGGAAGAAGACTTTGTTTGATAATCGCAAATATAATAGCCTCATCAATACTAGAATATTCATGTGAAATAATATTCCTTAGTCCTATAATCTTTCGCCAAGGAACATCTGGGAAACTCAACAATAGTTCACCATTTGTTTGATCATCTATCTTTTTTAATGCTCTCCCCTATAATTTGAAGACGCATGACACATCCGTCAAATACCAAAACACTATCAGGAGACAATAAAAACTCTTCCGGAGTATTGATAGCCTCACTCCAATGAAGTATCAAATCTATTGACTCGACAACTTGTTCGCAACGGTCTATAATTCGATTCTTATCAAACATAGATTCCGTCTTTAAGAATATTATTTTTTAGCGCAGGCCGTAAAGAGTCTCTTAATCGGACTAAATCCACCTTACATTTACACAAAGACTCCAAAAGCTCTTTTAGATCGAAGATAATAAAAGGCTCGACTTTCTCTAATGACACAAATACGTCTAAGTCACTATCCTCCCTATGTTCACCTCTAGCCACTGAACCAAATATCCCCAGTTCCTTAATCCCGAACTGAGCACCAAACTCTTTCTTGAATCTAGCCAATATCTCTTTATATTCTGCCGCAGACCTCATAATGAATCATTTTTACAAAATTAGGAATTAATCTTATAGTATACAACAATAAATAAAAAAGATCGCCCAACCGGTGTCGGGGCGATCTAAACACTAATCCCGTGTTTTGTAAGCTGCGAGGATTAGCTAAAATTATATGAAACGTTACTGGTTACTTTTATCTAAGATCTCCAAGGTATCGGCGGCGATCATGAATTCCTCATCCGTAGGAACGACGATGATAGTCACCTTACTGTCCGGAGTGCTGATTACCATCTCCTCGCCACGCATACCCTCGTCTTCTCAACATCGATCTTCATGCCCATGTATTCCATG
>ENA-OQKC01000520-OQKC01000520.1-human-gut-metagenome-genome-assembly--contig:-NODE-520-length-16093-cov-2.676437_pt1 | contig 16093 bp, 15 predicted proteins | sample MGYA00242774_ERZ504790 | MGnify/ENA primary metagenome ERZ504790 (study PRJEB26092, sample SAMD00036419) | human gut metagenome | host: Homo sapiens | study: EMG produced TPA metagenomics assembly of...
GGGAGTAAACAGGTGCTCTTTTTCCATCACTGCCAGGTAAGATACGGATGATGCCGGAGCTTTGGGAGAATACCCAAATATTTTGTTGCTTGTCTTGATAGACCTGCTCCACATAATTGGAAGGTTGAGTGGATGTACGAATATCGATTTGGCGGAATGTATTGTCGGGAGTGGAATACAGTATCAGACCATTGTCCGTACCTAATGCCAGCGTTTCTGTTCCTATTACAGTAACATTGGTTATTCTATTGTGAGGACAAGGGATATTGATAAACTTCAGCTTTTGAGTTTGAAAATTGTATTGCGCCAGCTTACCCTTGTCGGCAATCAGATATATATTCTCCTTTATTTGTGTGATATATTGAAATGGAAAGTCTGTGTCTACCCTTTTGTTTCCAACAATGGTGACGCCTTTGTTGGTCAATATCCATTCGTCTTCATCGGAGTCCTGATAAACGGTATAGATACGGTCTCCTTTCAGATTCTTGGTGAATGTGGAGTACAGTGTGATACCTTCTCCGCGTTTGCATAGTTGTTCATCGGCTCTATATGTGTATCCGTTTTTTGCAGATAATCCACGCTATGCCTTTCTTCAATGACAATATGCGTGAGACATAGTTAGAGTGCTTGGTTGTAATTTCAAGAGGTTGCAATACATCGATGAATTTTTCCGTTTCCACATCGAACAGACAGGCTTGTCCGTCGTAGGTAGGACACCAGATATCTCCGTATTTGCTTTCGGAGATTGTTCCCATACGGTTACTGCCGAAAGCGTAACGGTCTTCCTGAGAAGTCTTATAGGTCTTGAATGTGTATCCGTCATATTTACTCAGTCCGTTCCAAGTGCTGAACCAGATGAAGCCTTTTTGGTCTTGAAGCATTCCCATTACATTTCCTTGGGCGAGACCGTCATTGACAGAAAAGTGCTTGACCTGACAAACCGGTTAGGGCAATGATGAATACGGTTATTGATAGCAAAAGAATAAGAACATCGAGTCGTTTCATTGTATTTACTTTAAAGCTATAGCAAAAATAAGTAAATACCTTCAATTAGGAAATAAGGAGAGGTAATATGAACGGAAAATACACCATTTTGCCTGTTTTTTACTCCAATGAAGTAAATATAGGAAGTATGGGAAGCGAAATCTTACGTCATACTGTCATTCAGAGATGTGTAGCGGTAAGCTTATATAGGGGAGGGAGGCTTTTCATTGCTACGAGTCTCTGAATGACGGGATATATTTTTTATCTTTTAATCAGCGGTTAAACCAAAATCTCTTATCAACGGTATGTCTTTTTCGTCTACCCCCAACTTGATAAGCATCTCCTTGTCTTTATCGAACATCTCAAGAAAAGTCTCCCGGTTACCGCTTTCCGAGGTGGCTTTTCCGTACAGTTCGGCAGCCTTTTCCATATTTCCCAATAGCAATGCTGCGTGTCCGGCATTGAGGTAATCTGTGGAAAGCGGTTTCAAGGCAAGTATCTTGTTGTAATACCGCATGGCCTGTTCAAATTTTCCGCTGACAAACGAGCACCAGCCTATGGCACGCCATGCCTTGATACAGTCGTTTTCCATGAAATCCAGCTTAAAGAAACACTGCAAGGCTTCTTCGTAGCGTTCCTGCTCTGCCAGGCAACTGCCGATAAGGAATGGCAGGTTTCTGTTTTCCGGTTGCATGGCTTCCGCTTTTCTGTAATATTCCAATGCCGTTGCAAAGTCCCGCAATTGGCGGTGGCAGGTGGCGAGGTGGCGGATAGTCCATACATGATCGGGTTTCAGCACATCGGCTTTCCTATAAGCCTCGATAGCTTCTTTGTAACGTTTCTCTTTTTGCAGGCAATAGCCGGTCTTTTGGAAGATTTCCGCATCGGCATGGTTCATATCCGTTATTTCTTTATAGATGCTTAAGGCTTCTGCGGGATGCTCTTTGCGGAAATGGAAGTCGGCTATGGTTGCCAATAGTTCGGGCTTGCATAAAATATCTTTCAGTGCCGGTATACGGTGCAGGGCTATTTCTTCCTTGAAAATATCACGGTACTCATGGCGGCGCTGGCTTAACTTGAAGAACCGGTATAAATCGTGGATATACTGGTTGCTGATAACGTCCGGCCGCAAGGCATACTGTCTCAGGCTGGACGATTTGCTTTCGTCCATCAGTTCATTCAAATCCTGTGATGTCATTTGACTGAGCATCATATTACGCTGCGCTTGCGGTATATGTGCCATGGTAAAGCATAATGAATACTTGTCGCTGTTGCAGAAAAAGCCCGATTGCAGTATCAGTGACAGGACGGCGTTTTCTCCGGTAGGCTTCAGTCCGAACTCCCGTATGATGCTGGAATGCTGCATGTCGAACGGATAGAACCAGTTATGCGGATTTTGAAAGAACGGGTAACTCTTGAGCTGGGCAAACGTACTCATATATACATCGGCTCCTTCCAGTTGAAGTTCGTTCATCTCGCGTATCTTGTCGCCCAGGCCCGATTCCTCGAATGCTTTCTCCCAGTCCGGATTGCGGTCGTCTTCATCAATGTTTTCTTCGAAGCCGTACTTCATATTGCGCATGATGGTGACGTTCTTCATCATTTCCGGAATGATTTCTTCACGCATTTTCTTGTCTATCTTCTCTGTTTCACGGCTGCGGAGTAGCTGGATGTAAACCCGGTTCAACTGTTTGCCGAAGCTGCCGTCCTCATCGAGAAGCGATAACTTTGCCATCAGCTCCGGGTATAGCCGCAAGCGGTTGAGTGTATGTGCAGTATGATGGCGATAATCACCAGGGCGCGCTGGTTGACCTGTGTGTCGGCGTGCGTTGCGGCATCCAGTAACCATGAGAATTTCCGCGGATCGAAACATTCCATCAGGCTGAGCAGGATGGCTCCGGTGAACAGACACAAGTCATTTACCGGCAACAATTCGGACTCCAGATACAGCCTGGCTTCCTGTTCTTCTTCTACTGTCCAGCCACTGTTGCCCCATGTAGTGAGGAACAGATATTGGGCAGTGCCTTCATGGCGTTGCAGGGCGCTGTCCAGACTTTGTTTGTTGTCCGGCATAAGCTGGCAAACCGCCATATCGTCAGGAAAAGATTCCAGAACTTTCAGCCAGGAAGACATGCCGTAACCGGCTACTATATTCTTTTTGTTCTTGTGCAGGGAGTGGTAATAACGGGTGGAAACCTCATCGAGCAGGCTGATGCGGGTCTGTTCGGCAAGCTCCCAGGTTCTGCCAGAAGTTGCCGGTATAGTTTCTGCCGTTCCGGATCGTTTACGCCCTGGCGCATGTACTGTAACATGTATTGGTAGGACACCTTAGCCTGCTCCAGACGGTTGCGGAGCGTCCAGTCGTTGCAGTTCCATAAAAAGGCTTCCAGTTGTACTTGAGCCTCTTTCAGACGTTTCTGTTCCAGTAGATTGACTATATGCTGATATTGCTCTTGTATGGCTTGCTCGTTCATAAGATTGTATTCATTAAGTGATTATACTCTACAAATGTACAAAAAGAATGCCAGAATGTTTTCATAAATCAGAAACGCACCTGCAATTGTGCCTGCAGCAGGTTGGAGTTTTCCCCTTTGTGGGGATCGCAATAGGTGTATTGCGCCTGCAAGCGGCATTTGGGATAGAACCACCATTGCACGCCGGCCACATAGTTGCTCTGTTTGTAATCCTGCGCTTTGTCTTTGTTGAAATAATCATAGGATGCTACAATGTCGAATTTGGGAAGTACATGTACGGATGCGGTTGCATAGTATCCGTCGCTTTTTACATGTCCGTCTTTGCCGGCAAGGTATTCGGTACGCACGGCTGACAGGCTTTGTCTGTATGGTGGCGCCTGCCGACCAGCGGTTGCGTGTGTAGCTGTCGCCTATCGCTATATCTGGATTGACGGAAGAGGCGGCTACAGCACAGCCTTTGCCCTTGACGAACGAGCCGCCCACCGACAGCCAGTCGAGCGGATGAACCATCAGGCTGCCTACTATGTCTTTTTGATTGTTCTTGTCTTTCAGATTAATGCCTTGCCCGTTCATGACGGCAAGGTTATAACTCAGCTTTTTCTTGAAAAGGTCGCCGTAGATAAGGATACCCATGTCACGGCCGCTGTTCGAGCCGTAGAGTGGATCGCTGCCGTTGATACCTGCCAGATAGTTGACCGCCTGTGAATAACAGTTTATCAGTTCGACAAAACAGGGAGACATCGGATTCTCAATGGTGTACATTGTTTTGAACTGTCCGATGCGGGCAGTGAGTTGGGGCAGGAACCTGTATTCCGTATAAGCTTCCAGTATCTTTCCGGTATTGGCGAAGCTGTACATGAAGTAGCACGTACCATTTATCGGTAATCTTGCCGCGTGCCATGAATATGGCGCGTTTGAGGTCGAAGGTATTGCTGGCCTTTTCGCCGGCGTCATCATAGGTATATCCCACTTGGGCATACCCTGCCAGGGTGATGCGTTCTTTCAGTGTATTCACTACATTGTTCAGACGCGTATCCTGGGCTTTTAATGTATGTATGGAGAGGAGAAGAAGACAGGATAGTAGAATTCGTTTCATGTGTCGGATATATAATTAAAAAAAAGCAACCCTTTTTTCAAAGAGCTGCCTTTTGTATGAATGAGGTTCTTGTTATTCGTTGATAGCAGCGATACCCGGAAGAACTTTTCCTTCGATTGCCTCGAGCAATGCACCGCCACCGGTAGAAACGTAAGAAACGCCGTTTGCCAGACCGAATTTGTTGACGCAAGCTACAGAGTCGCCACCGCCTACGAGTGAGAACGCACCGTTCTTGGTTGCCTCAACGATAGCTTCACCTACAGAGCGTGAACCGTGAGTGAAGTTGTCGAACTCGAATACGCCCGTAGGACCGTTCCAAAGGATAGTCTTGGAGTTCTTGATAACTTCGGCAAAAATCTTTTCTGTCTCAGGACCTATATCCAGACCTTCCCAGCCGTCAGGTATTTCGTTTACTTTGCAGAACTGAGTGTTGGCGTCGTTGGAGAAAGAGTCGGCAATCTTGGCATCTACAGCTAATACGAGGTTTACGCCTTTTTCTTTTGCCTTCTTCAACAGTTCGAGAGCCAGATCCAGCTTGTCGTCTTCGCAGATGGAAAGCCGATTTTACCGCCTTGAGCTTTGGTGAAGGTGTAAGTCATACCGCCGGTGATAATCAGATTATCTACCTTGTTCAGCAGGTTTTCGATGATTTCAATCTTGGAAGATACTTTGGAACCGCCCATGATAGCAGTGAACGGACGTTGGATGTCATTCAACACCTTGTCTACGGCTTTCACTTCTTTCTCCATCAGGTAGCCGAACATCTTGTTGTCTTTGTCGAAGTATTTGGCGATCAATGCCGTAGAAGCGTGTGCACGGTGAGCGGTACCGAATGCGTCGTTTACGTAGCAGTCAGCGTAAGAAGCAAGTTTCTTGGTAAACTCTTTCTGGCTTTCCTTAACGGCAGCTTTGGCAGCTTTCTTTTCTTCGTCTGTCGCATCTTCGGCCAAACCGCGCGGTTTGCCTTCTTCTTCAGCATAGAAACGAAGGTTTTCGAGCAACAGCACTTCACCCGGTTGCAGAGCAGCAGCCTTTACGGCAGCTTCTTCGCCCATACAGTCGTTAGCAAATTGCACCTCAACACCCAACAACTCTTCGAGATGCTTCAGAATGTGCTTCAAGGAGAACTTGTCAGCCGGGCCTTTCGGACGACCGAGGTGAGAACCGATAATTACACTACCGCCATCGGCCAAAATCTTCTTCAATGTAGGAAGAGCGGCACGCATACGGGTATCATCTGTAATGTTGAAGTTTTCGTCCAAGGGTACGTTGAAGTCCACACGAACGAATGCCTTTTTTCCGGCAAAGTTAAATTGATCAATTGTCATAATACTCTATTTTATTTAAAAGTGTTACTAATTTCTTTTTAGTGAGCGCAAAGTTAGCATTTATTTCTTTTTTTTGCTATGAAACCGTTGTTTATTCTTTGTCTTTGCCGCTCTCTTTGCTAACTTTATATTTCTGGCAGTAATATTTGCACATTAATTGCAAACCGCAGGTATCACATTGTGGAGTACGTGCCTGGCATACATAGCGACCGTGCAGGATAAGCCAGTGGTGAGCTATGGGGATGTCTGTTTCCGGTATATGTTTTACCAATTCTTTTTCGACACTGAACGGAGTTGTACATTTATCTGATACGAGACCCAGGCGATGGCTGACGCGGAACACGTGTGTGTCTACTGCCATAGCCGCTTTATTGAAAACAACGGATTGGATGACATTGGCTGTTTTGCGGCCTACGCCGGGCAGTTTTACCAGTTCTTCAAGGGTATCGGGTACCTCACTGTTGAATTCTTTCACCAACATCTGTGCCATGCCTACAAGATGTTTAGCTTTGTTGTTGGGATAGGAGACGCTGCGGATATACTCGTATACCACGTCGGGAGTAGTAGCGGCGAGTGCTTCGGGAGTAGGGAAGTCCCGGTAAAGGGCGGGGGTAATCATATTGACGCGTTTGTCCGTACATTGTGCAGAGAGAATAACTGCTATCAACAGCTCGAACGGATTGTCATAATGCAACTCTGTTTCGGCTACGGGAACGTTCTCCTAAACCAAGCAAGGATTTTTTCATAACGCTCTTTCTTTCTCATCTTAATTTGTTTTTATGATAGTGAGGAGATACTTTCAGATTGAAATAGAAGATGGAGATAACCGTGAGGCAGGCTCCGAAAAAATATGCCATATCGAATGAGGTAATCTGTGCGATATAACCTCCTGCTGTCAGACCTATACCAATGCCTACATCCCATGAAGTCAGGTAGGTAGAGGTGGCTGTTCCGCGCTGGTTGTTGGGGGCCAGGTTTACGAACAGCGTATTGAAGGCGGGGAACATCGTCCCGAAGCCTACTCCCAATAGGAGGGCAACCATAAAAAACAATATGTTTGTCAGTTCCGGGACGGTCTTCATCAGTAGTCCGCAAGCGGACAATATGAAGAAACAGCTACATACCAGATATAGTCCTAAAGTTATGACTTGGGTGATACGTCCTTTATCCACTTGTTTGCCGGAGAACATACGGGACACTGCCATGCCGACGGCCATAAAAGTAAAAAACAATCCGGAATTCAAGGTAATTCCTATTTCTTTGGCATACATGGCTACATAAGTGCTTGTCATGCCATATGGTATGGAGAGCAATAGCAGTGCGATTCCTGCCGGGATACCTTTCAGCAGCACAAAGCGGTCCAATGAGATAGGTTCTCGTTTGACTGGTTGTTTGGGTGGGGTCTTGACGAGGCATGCGGCAACAAAACCGATAGTTCCTGATATGAGCGAGCAGGCAAAAATCGTTTCAAAGGAATATATGTCATGCATGAAAAGACCAATCATCGGGCCGAAGCTCATGGCTGTATTGTTCATCAGTCCATAATATCCTACGGCTTCGCCGCGACGGGACGAAGGGGTAATGTCAATCACAATTGTATTTCCCGCTACGGTCACCATTCCAAATGCAAGGCCGTGGACAACCCGCAACATGATGAATAAAGATAGGACTCCCGCTAACATGTAACCTGCGAAAATGGTGATAAAGATGAAGTATGCCACCAGATAAAGAGGCTTGCGGGCTAGCGTGTCGAGCAGGTATCCCGAAAACGGGCGTATGCAGAGCGAGGCAATGGTGTAGCATGACAAGATGACACCTACTGCTGCATTTCCGGTATGGAATACCTCAGTCAGGTAGAATGGAAGAACCGGTAGTATCAGATAAAAGGCAAAATACAAAAGGAAATTGGCAGCCAGGATAAGGCAATAGCCGGAAGTTACAAGTTTGTCTTTTGCCATAGCGAAAAATAGTGGTTAGCGATGAGTGGTTAGCGATGAGTGATTAATGATATGCTGAAAATGCGCAACTTATTAATCACTAATCACTAGCCGTTATTCACTATATTTAGTAAGCGCTCTCGAATTCTTTCAGGAAGCGTGTGTCATTTTCAGAGAACATACGAAGGTCTTTCACCTGGTATTTCAAGTTGGTGATGCGTTCTATACCCATACCCAGGGCATACCCGCTATACACTTTACTGTCTATTCCGTTCAGCTCCAATACATTCGGATCTACCATACCGCATCCCAGAATTTCTACCCAACCCGTATGTTTGCAGAAAGGACAACCCTTGCCGCCGCAGATGTTACAGCTGATGTCCATTTCGGCACTCGGCTCGGTGAAGGGGAAGTAGGAAGGACGCAGACGAATCTTGGTGTCACTGCCGAACATCTCTTGAGCAAAGAGCAATAAGGCCTGCTTCAAGTCAGTGAAAGACACATTGCGGTCTACGTATAAGGCTTCTACCTGATGGAAGAATGCGTGTGCACGGTAGCTGATGGCTTCATTACGGTATACACGTCCCGGACAAAGCACGCGGATAGGAGGCTGTGTAGTCTCCATAACACGGCTTTGCACGCTGGATGTGTGTGTGCGAAGAATGATGCTGTGCGATACGTTTTCTGTATCATTTTCGATGAAGAATGTATCCTGCATGTCGCGTGCCGGATGGTCTTCGGCAAAATTCATGGAGGAGAATACGTGCCAGTCGTCTTCCATTTCCGGTCCATCGGCGATATTGAATCCCATACGGGCAAATATATCGATGATTTCGTTTCTCACGATGGAGAGCGGATGGCGGGTTCCTAATTCTATCGGGTAGGCTGAACGGGTCAAGTCAATATCGTCACAGCCGGTATCTTGGCTTTCGAACTGTTCTTTCAAAGCGGCAATCTTTTCTTGTGCTTTGTTTTTCAGTTCGTTCAAGCGCATACCCACCTCTTTTTTCTGTTCGGCGGCTACATTGCGGAAATCTGCCATCAAGTCATTGATGGCTCCTTTTTTACTGAGGTACTTGATGCGGAGTGCCTCTAATTCCTCGGCGTTAGCGGCTTTCAGCGCCTCTACTTCCTGCAGAAGCTGATTGATTTTAGCTATCATATCGTTGTTATCTTATTTATTTTCTAAGTTAAAAACGGTGCAAAGATACAATATTATCATTGTTTTGCCTCCACTTGGGGAAGATAATTTGGTATCAGTGGTACAAAATTTTATGTGAAGAAGAAATGATAGAGGATGGGAGAAAAAATGATATATATGTAAAAGTCTTCATATTGTTTATGGAAAAAACATAAATGAGCGTTGTTTAGTGACTTTTAAAATATACTTTTCGTATCTTTGCGCCCCGTTTACTGTTCTATGGAGGTAGAACAAACTGGCGGTTGGTATTTATTAACATACGTCAAAGAGAGAGAGTTAACGGAGTAATTGTTGCATTAAAGTTAGAGTTTGAATTGATGAAATTGAAGACAATCCTGCCAGTCGTGGCAGTTGCGGGAGTACTCATGTGTGAGCCTGCCGTATTGTTGCATGCCGGTACATCTGATTTTGCTTCTCCCGAAGCTATGGGATGGTTCCGTAAGAAAAAGAAGAGTGAAACCAAGGACAGCGTTCAATCCAAGAGCGACTACGAAAAATTGACTGGTTCCGATGCTATTGCCCGCAAGGGAATGTTCAATGTTTACCAGAAGAAGAGCGATTATTACTTTGAAGTGCCGGCAAGGCTGTTGGGACGTGATATGCTGGTAGTAAATAAATTACAACGTGTGCCTTCCGAACTGAATGAGGCGGGTGTGAACCGTGGTACGAATTACGAAAATCAGATGGTGCGTTTTGAATTGGACAAGGCTGCCAACAAGCTGTTGGTACGTCAGAGCCGTCCTCTTCCGTTGGCACCGGACGAGGATGCCATACGGCAGTCCGTACTGGATAATTATATTTCTCCGCTGATAGCCGGCTTCAAGATAGAGGCATTCAATAATGACTCTACCATGATAGTGGTCAAGGTCAACGATATTTATGATGGTACGGAGACGAGTATCAATAATGTCTTTACGAATATCAACCTGGGAACTTCGGCCATCAAGAATCTCTCCCGCATTTTATCTATCAAAGCTTTTGAGAACAATGTGGTAGCTACTTCCGAGCTGACAACTAAGGTGACTGAGGGAACAACGACTGTGTTTGTTACGGTCGAAGTCAGTTCCTCTCTGTTGCTGTTGCCGGAGAAACCGATGATGGGACGTCTGGATAGTCCGCGTGTAGGTTATTTTACTAATCCGTTATTAAATTACAGTGACGGTCAGCAGCGTGTAGACAAGAAACCGTTCATCACCCGCTGGCGTCTGGAACCGAAACCGGAAGACCGGGAGCGTTACCTTCGCGGTGAATTGGTGGAACCGGCCAAACCGATTGTGTTCTACATCGAGAACTCCACTCCCCGTCGTTGGCGGAAATATATCAAGCAGGGAATCGAGGATTGGCAGGCTGCTTTTGAACGTGCCGGATTCAAGAATGCTATCATAGCCAAGGAACTGACGGACAGCATGAATGTGGATAAGGATGACGTGAACTACTCCGTGCTGACCTACGCCGCCTCCACCAAAGCCAATGCCATGGGCCCCTCTATCCTCGACCCCCGTTCGGGCGAGATATTGGAAGCGGACATCATGTGGTGGCATAATGTGCTGGGCATGCTCCAGGAATGGATTACAGTGCAAACCGGTGTCGTACGTCCCGAAGCAAGAGGAGTAAGGCTGCCGGATGAACTGATGGGTGATGCCATGCGTTTTGTGGCATGCCACGAGGTGGGGCACTCGTTGGGCTTGCGCCACAATATGATTGCTTCCTGGACTTTTCCGACAGATTCCCTGCGTTCCAAAACATTTACGGATCGTATGAATACCACTTCCTCCTCTATCATGGACTATGCACGTTTCAACTATGTGGCACAGCCGGGTGACGGTGTTACGGAGCTTTCTCCTCATATCGGTCCGTATGATATGTTTGCCATAGAATACGGCTATCGTTGGTATGGTAAAGAAACCCCAGAGGCAGAGAAGGACTTGCTTGCCGACTTCCTGAGCCGTCATACAGACCGTTTATATAAATATAGTGAGGCGCAGGATGTACGTGATGCCGTAGACCCGCGTGCGCAGAATGAAGATTTGGGCGATGATGCTGTCCGCTCATCTCTGCTGGGTATTGAGAACTTGAAGCGTATTGTTCCTCAAATCATCCAATGGACTACTACTGGCGAGAAAGGACAGACTTATGAAGAAGCTTCCCGCCTATACTATGCGGTTATCAACCAATGGAACAATTACCTCTATCATGTATTGGCAAACATCGGTGGTATCTATATAGAAAACACCGTTGTGGGCGACGGACAGAAAACCTATACTTTCGTAGAAAAGAAAAGCAGCAAGCCGCCCTGAAGTTTCTGCTGGACGAAGTGCTGACCTATCCCAAATGGCTGTTCGACACGGAAGTGGGAGAGTACACTTACTTGCTGCGCAACACTCCACTGGGCGTAGTGGAGAATGCACCGACACAAGTGTTGAAGAATGCCCAATCCTATATCCTTTGGGATTTGCTGGGCAACAACCGCCTGATGCGTATGTTGGAGAACGAATCGGTGAACGGCAAAAAGGCTTTCACGGTGGTAGAGCTGATGGATGGCCTGCATCGCAACATCTTTGCCACTACGGAACGCGGTGCCTTGCCGGACGTCATGACACGCGCCTTGCAGAAGAACTTCGTAGATGCACTGATTACAGCAGCTGCCGAAAGCGAAGGAGTGAAAATAAACAAAAAACTGATGGACAACCACTTCTTGCTGGACCATCAGACTGCCCTTTGCAGCTGTGACGAGCATGCCGGTAAGACTTTGGATGCCGACCGTATGGGTGCACACCGCGAACTGAACTTCTACGGTTCGCAGATAAACCGCGTATCTGATGTCATCTCCGTGAAGCGTGGTGAGTTGCTTCGCATCAAAGAATTGCTCCAAAATCGTCTGGGTGCATCGGATATAGCCACTAAATATCATTATAAGGATTTGATTTTGCGTATCAATACTGCATTAGGAGTAAAGTGATTTTTCTTTTCAATAGAGTATTAATTAATTTTATATGTAACGCATGAAAAAACGTGTATTAATCGTTTTGCTATGCTTTGTAGGAGCTTTGTCATCTGCTTTTGCTGCAGAGAAAAAAGTCCAGGGCGTAGTAATATCTTCAGAGGATAACCTACCGCTTATCGGTGCTTCCGTTTATGTGACTGCGGAAGACTTGAAAAAGGCGGGGAGTGCTCAGACTACAATGGGGGTCATCACTGATGTGGATGGTCAGTTCTCTATCGCTATACCTGCGGGGATAACCCGTTTCTTTTGTAGCTACGTGGGATATGACGTATTGGAAGTGAAGCTTGTTCCGGGAAAGGAACATTATGAAATAACACTTCATGCATCTTCCCAAATGCTCGATGCCGTTGTTGTGACGGGTTACCAGACAGTGGAGCGCCGCAAGCTGACGGCAGCGGTATCCAAACTGGATATATCGGACGAGACCATCGGTGCAGTAAAAAGTATCGACCAGGCACTTGCCGGACAAATTGCCGGACTTTCTGTCAGCCCGACTTCCGGTGCTCCGGGTGCTCCGGCAAAGATACGCATTCGCGGTACTGCTTCATTGAATGGTACACAAGACCCTTTGTGGGTGCTGGACGGCATTCCTTTGGAGGGAACGGATGTTCCCGAACCGGATGAGCTGAATGACATCACCAACATGAAGCAATCTTCCATTGCAGGCCTGAATCCGGCAGATATTGAGAATATCACCATCCTGAAGGATGCGGCAGCCACTGCCATCTATGGTGCGAGGGCAGCCAATGGCGTCATTGTGATTACAACAAAGAAGGGTAAGGTCGGTAAACCGGTTATCAATTTCTCGTCCCGGTTTACCTATACTCCTACATTGAGCCTTGACCGGTTGAACTTGCTGAACTCAGCGGAGAAAGTAGGATTGGAAATGGATATGATCCGTAATAACTATTCTCCGGACAATCATAAAGGAGGCGTATATAATATTCTTTCCAATTACAATGAGTTGTCTGCTTTTCAGAATGGAGGATGGGATGCCTTGAGCAGTGATACACAAGCTGCCATCAACCGTTTGAAGAGTGTTAATACAAACTGGGGAGATATCCTTTTCCGCGATGCTTTCAGCCAGGAATATAACTTGAGCCTTTCCGGCGGTACGGAAAGGGTTACGTATTATACCTCTTTCGGCTATTATAAAGAGGATGGAAATGTGGACGGTGTGGGTATGGACCGTTTCAACTTGGTAGGAAAGACTTCCTATAAGGTGAACAGTATACTGAAAGTGGGTGCCTCCATGTTTGCCAACCGTCGCAAAAATACCAATTATCTGACAGATGCATACGGTATGTCGAATCCCGTGTTCTATTCACGCAAGGCTAATCCGTATTTTGAACTTTATGACAAGAATGGCAACTATAATTACGACTACGATATTCAGAACAACACTGATAAGGATTTAGGATTCAACATCTTTGAAGAACGGCAGAACACGTCTAATGAAAGCGTGGTGAATTCTTTTTCATCTATATTTGATGCGGAGCTACGGTTCAATGACAAGTGGAAGCTGACTTCCCAGTTTGGCTATCAGTTGGAAAAGACTTCCAGAGAAGAAATAGCGGACTGGGAAAGCTATGCCATGCGCTATTACTATAAGTTGAGCGAATACTCCCAGGGCGGAGAAACCAAACACTTCCTGCCCGAAGGAGGTATGCAGAAGTCTTATGAAAACTCCAATTCACAGATTACTTGGAAGGCGATGGGAGAATATCGCGACAGTTTCAATGATATTCATGAACTGGAAGTGATGGCGGGTACCGAGCTGCGCAAGACCTGGTATGAAACCTTGTTCTCGGCAGGGTATGGCTTCGACCGCAAGACGTTGACGACCAAACCGGTGATTTTCCCCAACGAAAGTTACGCCACGTCTTTCCCGCTCCATCAGACAACGTATAAGGAGAATGCTTATGTATCTTTCTACTCTACGGCCTCTTACTCTTTGTTGAACCGCTACACGGTGGGAGGAAGTATCCGCTTTGACGGTTCCGACCTTTTCGGTGTGGATAAGAAGTACCGCTATCTTCCTCTTTATTCTGTCAGTGCCTTGTGGCGTCTGTCACAAGAACCGTTTATGCAGCAGGCCAAGTGGGTGGATAACCTGGTGTTCCGTGCATCTTACGGTCTGCAGGGAAATATTGACAAGAATACTTCTCCGTTCCTGTTGGGTACATATCGGTCGAAAGTATTTTGCCCGGAGTATCGGAAGATGTAATTATTATTAATTCCGCTCCCAACAGAAGTTGCGTTGGGAAAAGACGCAGTCTGTCAATGCCGGCTTTGATTTTTCTGTATTGAACCAGGCTATCAATCTGAGCGTGGACTATTATTATCGTAAGGGTACCGATTTGATAGCTTTGCGCATGCTTCCTCTGGAGACGGGCTTTACTTCGATGAACGTCAACTGGGCAAGTATGGAGAACAAAGGTGTGGAAATCAGCTTGTCTACCCGTAACATAACGACAAAGAACTTCTCCTGGTACACAAATTTCAATTTTGCCTATAACGGTAATAAGGTATTGCAGGAAAACATACCGGAGCAGCAGACCACTCCGGGACGTGAAGGCTATCCCGTAGGGGCAATTTTCGCACTGAAGACTGCGGGAGTGAATAAGGAAACCGGTAATATGATGTTCTATAATCCGGAGGGAGAGAAAGTGACCTTGAAGGAGCTTTACCGCCTGAAGGACGAGTGGGGGATAGGTATTGCCTCTTCCGATGTAACTGCAGCCGAAGAGAGAACCTTTTATTCGTATATCGGGAGTAGCGATGCTCCTTATACGGGAGGTTTGATTAATACCTTCAGCTATAAAAACTGGGAGCTGAATGTCAATTTCTCTTTGACGTTTGGCGGGTACGTACGTACGCAACCCTCTTATGACATCATCAATCCGGATTATGGCAAGAACTATAATGCGGATGTGCTGAACCGCTGGACTCCGGAAAACCCGAATGCGGAGCTTCCGGCATTTATGCTGAGTGCTTCCAACCCGGAAGAGTACTCCTGGTATGATTCTAAAACCATCTGGAGAGATTTGGATATCTGGGTGAAGAAGCTGAACTACGTACGTTTGCAGAATCTGCGTCTGGGTTACCGTATCCCTGAGCTCCTGACAAAGCGTTTGGGAATGAACTCGGCAACGGTATCTATTGAAGGACGCAATCTCTTCGTGTTTGGTTCGGGATATAATAACTACATGGATCCGGAGTCGATGTACAATCCTTATGCAACTCCCGTACCCAAGTCGGTTACATTCAGTTTGAACTTGAATTTCTAACTTCAAAAGCAGAAAGAAAATGAAGAAAACAATAAGTCTGATGATAATGGCCTGCATGCTTCTGCTTGCGGCATGCGACAACTATCTGGATATACAGCCTACCGGTAGTGTCATTCCCAATTCTTTGGCTGAGTATAGAGCGTTGCTTGCCCGTTCTTATAAGGACGTGAGTAAATTCAGTGACCGGGGAATGGCTTGTTTCCGTTCCGACGAGATGCAGGTTCGGGATAATGAATATGACCAAAATTATTATATGGATATAGAGCGCTGGAACGACCTTGCTCCCAATGCCTATACCTCATCGTTTGAATGGGCCAAGTATTACAATGTGCTTTTTATTGCCAATCACGTTATTGAGAGCAGAAGTGATATTAAGGAAGGCACTGAGGAAGAGATAAATCAGCTTGTAGGAGAAGCGTATATGCTCCGTGCTTATGTACATTTCTTATTGGTAAATCTTTATGGACAGCCCTATACTAAGGAGGAGCTTTGGATACCAAATCGGTACCGCTGAAATTGGATACGGATTTAGAGAAAGTCCTGAAACGCAATACGGTGGAAGAAGTTTATACTTCCATCCAAGCAGATATTGACGAGGCACGCAAACTGGTCACGAAGGCAGAATGGGAACAGAGATATTCATATCGTTTCAATGCGGTCTTCGGTAGAGGTCGTTTCAATCACGCGTATCCCTTTATAAGGGTCGAGTGGCAGGCGGCTTGGGATGCTGCTGGAGCGAGTGCGTTGCCGGTGAAGTCTGTATTGGTAGATTTTGAATG
>ENA-OQKC01000522-OQKC01000522.1-human-gut-metagenome-genome-assembly--contig:-NODE-522-length-16020-cov-4.140313_pt1 | contig 16020 bp, 16 predicted proteins | sample MGYA00242774_ERZ504790 | MGnify/ENA primary metagenome ERZ504790 (study PRJEB26092, sample SAMD00036419) | human gut metagenome | host: Homo sapiens | study: EMG produced TPA metagenomics assembly of...
ACACGGTCAAGGCGTTGAACGCGCAGTACCGTTTCCAGTCGATGGGTGAATACCGTGCCCTCCTTTCCTTGTATAATGTGACGGTGGAGGAAGTGCAGGGCAATGTGCGCGGAAGGGAGTATCATGGGCTGGTTTATTCTGCCACAGACGATGCCGGCGACAAGGTGGGCAACCCTTTCAAGTCCTCGCTCTTCGGAAAGGCTGTCGGCTATGAAGCCGTAGAGAGGAAGTTTGCCCGTTCCAAACAGGAGATTAAAGACAGGAAACTCGCCGAAATGACGAAACGCACCGTCCTTTCTGTTCTCGTCGGTACGTATGACAAGGAAACATTCGTTTCCCGGCTCAAGGAGAAAGGGATTGATACGGTATTACGCCATACGGAGGGAGGGCGCATCTATGGGGTCACTTTCATTGACCACCGCACGGGATGCGTGCTGAACGGCTCACGCATGGGCAAGGAACTTTCCGCCAATGCCTTGCAGGAACACTTCACGCTGCCTTATGCCGGACAGCCGCCGCTCACGCTTTCCATTCCGGTGGAAAACGGGGAAGATATGTGCGGGCCGGTCGTTTCCGGGCATGATGACACGGAGGGCGGTATGGGCTTGCTCTCTCCCGAAGGTCCGGCAGTGGATGCCGAGGAGGAAGCCTTCATCCGGGCGATGCGGCGCAAGAAGAAAAAGAAGAAGCGCAAGGGCTTGGGAATGTAACAGAAGTATCAACAATTAAAAATTTTCAACGTATGTCACAACAAGAAGACGATTTGAGGGCACTGGCGAAAATCATGGATTTCCTGCGTGCCGTGAGTATTATTTTAGTGGTCATGAACGTGTACTGGTTCTGCTATGAAGCCATAAGTCTGGAGGGCGTGAATATCGGCGTGGTGGATAAAATCCTGATGAACTTTGACCGCACGGCGGGGCTGTTCCATTCCATCCTCTACACGAAACTGTTTGCCGTCCTCCTGCTTGCCCTGTCCTGTCTGGGCACAAAGGGAGTCAAGGGAGAGAAAATCACTTGGCAAAAGATATGGGCGGTGCTTGCCGCCGGGTTCGTGCTCTTTTTCCTGAACTGGTGGATTCTGGCTTTGCCGCTCCCGGTGGAAGCGGTCGCGGCTCTGTATATCCTTACTATCGGCACAGGCTATGTCTGCGTGATGATGGGCGGTCTGTGGATGAGCCGCCTGCTGAAACACAACCTGATGGATGACGTGTTCAACAACGAGAACGAGAGCTTCATGCAGGAAACACGGCTTATCGAAAGCGAGTATTCAGTCAATCTGCCCACTCGCTTCTACTACAAGAAGCGTTGGAACAACGGCTGGATAAACGTGGTGAACCCGTTCCGTGCCTCCATCGTATTGGGCACGCCGGGCAGCGGAAAGTCCTATGCGGTGGTAAACTCTTTCATCAAGCAGCAGATTGAGAAGGGCTTCTCGATGTATGTCTATGATTTCAAATTCAGTGACTTATCGACCATTGCCTACAACCATCTGCTCAACCACCCGGAGGGATACAAGGTGAAGCCGAAGTTCTATGTAATTAACTTTGATGACCCGCGACGCAGCCACCGCTGCAATCCCATACACCCGGATTTCATGGAGGATATTACGGACGCTTACGAGAGCGCGTACACCATCATGCTCAACCTCAATAAGAGTTGGGTGCAAAAGCAGGGCGACTTCTTTGTGGAATCGCCTATCATACTGTTTGCCAGCATTATATGGTATTTGAAAATCTATCAGAACGGCAAGTATTGTACGTTCCCCCATGCCATTGAGTTTCTGAACCGCCGTTACGAGGATATTTTCCCTATATTGACCTCTTACCCCGAACTGGAGAACTATCTTTCACCTTTCATGGATGCGTGGCTCGGTGGAGCTGCCGAGCAGCTCATGGGGCAGATTGCTTCGGCAAAAATTCCACTGTCAAGGATGATTTCCCCGCAGCTATATTGGGTCATGTCCGACAGCGAGTTCACGCTGGACATCAACAATCCCGAAGAGCCGAAAATCCTCTGCGTGGGTAACAATCCCGACCGTCAGAACATTTACGGGGCGGCTCTCGGTCTGTATAACTCCCGTATCGTGAAGCTCATCAACAAGAAGGGGATGTTGAAGTCATCGGTTATCATTGACGAGCTGCCCACGATATACTTCAAGGGGCTGGACAACCTTATCGCCACCGCACGAAGCAACAAGGTGGCGGTGTGTCTGGGCTTTCAGGATTTCAGCCAGTTGGTGCGCGACTATGGCGACAAAGAAGCCAAAGTCGTGATGAACACCGTCGGCAATATCTTCTCCGGTCAGGTGGTGGGCGAAACCGCCAAGACGCTTTCGGAACGCTTTGGAAAGGTGTTGCAGAAAAGGCAGTCCATTTCCATCAACCGGCAGGATGTTTCCACCTCCATCAACACGCAGATGGACGCGCTTATCCCGCCGAGCAAGATTTCCGGCTTGACGCAGGGAATGTTTGTCGGTTCGGTGTCTGACAATTTCAACGAGCGCATCGAGCAGAAGATTTTCCATTGTGAGATTGTCGTGGATGCCGAGAAGGTGAAGCGTGAGGAGAAAGCCTATAAAAAAATACCCGTCATTACCGACTTCACGGATGAGGACGGCAATGACTGCATGAAGGAAGCGGTGCAGGCGAATTACAGGCGCATCAAGGAGGAAGTGAAACAAATCGTGAAAGACGAGCTGGAACGAATCGCGGGTGACGAGAACCTGAAACATCTGTTGCAGCAGAAATAACAGATTGGCGACAAAATAAAGGGCGGTGCAAGTTTGATACCTTGCTCCGCCCTTTGTCTTAATCCTGATTTTCAGTAATTTCCTCTTTAAGCAATTTGTTTATGGTCGTTATCGTATGGGTCTGAAAGTAGTTTTTCAGCTCGGCATCATCTTTCAGAAGTATGCCGCATTCTTCATCATAAGTTCCTATGATGTATTTTTTTAGTTCGGAGAAACTGTCCGCAAACGGTATCTGTCTGTTTTCCTGCCAGTATTCGGTTGTGACTTCGGTGATAAACGCTTTCAACACAGCCTTTTCTTCTTTGCCCAGTTTTTTGAAACGTATAGTTTCACGGTTCACGGGTAACGACTCCGGAAAAATATCCTCCGGATTCTTGCCGCTACGCATGGCTGACATACAACTCTTGCAGATATGCCGGGCGTGTCCCTTTCCGCTGAATTTCTCGTTCGCCTTGTAGTCGCCACAGATACGGCAATAGTGTCCCTGCTGTTTTTTCTTCTTCTTCGCCATATGATTCTATTCTGACCTCTTTTTCCAGATCGGTTCCTCTTCCCAACGGTTGAAGAAACCTATTTTGTAGATGGGTACATCCGCATATTCCTTAAACAATGCCAGTAACTTCTCCTTGAACGTATGTCCCTCGTCTATGGCATTGCAGAGGTATAGCATGGCTGTAATCACATAGAACGGCTTTTTCTGCTGTACCTCGGTCAACGGGCGGGAAAGCCATGCCATTCGCGGATTGCGGATTTCACAAGGGCGTTTGACCATGTTCCGGCTCCATACTCTGGAATGGTGCGCGATGATGTTGCGCATGTATGAAATGGCTTCCAGCCATCCCGACAGTTCACTGTGTAAATTTAACCCCATATCATTGGCTATTGCCGATTTTTCGGGCAACTGGTGGTTGAGGTTCTTGTATATCTTGGAAAGTGTGCCGAACGTGGCCACCTCAAATATAATCCACGCATCCGGGTATTCGTCAAGTATCCTTTCTCCTTCTGTATTCGTAACAAGATGCTTGCGCTTGTAATCCTTCACGAATATCTCGTTGCTCCGCAGGAACTCTTCCATCAGTTCTTTGAGGTGCTGGGCATGGAAAGCGGCATCCGCGAACAGCTTCGGGTCACGATACCAGAGCCCTCCGTAAGATTGTGACAGATGATAAATCATCTTTGTACGCAGGGTGATTTCTATTGTTTCGATGGCATCGAATAAAATAAGGCGCAGTTCTTTATCAAAATAATAGCGTGTGACGACATCTTCCAGATTGGAATCAGGCTGGAACAGATGACGGGTCTTGTCATACTGCATATCCCACCAATAGCCTTTCAGACGATAGTAGCTGATATGGGCCAGATGCCGGGCGGCAAAAATTTCATCCCCGACAATCATCCCCCTTTGTTTGAGCAGTTCTATTTGTTCTTCAATGGAACGTGATTTCTTGTTTGCCATACCGTTATAAAAAAGAATGACCCGCCGGCAGATCTTACGGTATGCCAAACGGGTACTGTTATCGTTGAACACGGTCTGAGCCGCATATCTTCTTAATTACGTAGCAAAGATAAGCCTTTTTTGCGTAACGCACAAGAAATAAATTGCTTTTTAATTCAAGATAATGGACGCAAATTCTTCAAGAACAGCTATCTTCTTTTCAATTCCGCTTCCTCATCCCTTCTTATCCGCTCGTTCAACTTCTCCTGCATTTGTTCGAGAAAATGCGTGTGGCTGATTGTTTTCCGCCGTTTGATGTCGATGTAGAAGCGGTAGCAGTCTTTGGCTTCTACACCGAATATCCGGTACAGCAGTGGGGCAAGCTGTTTGAGCGGCATCTCACCGTTGTTGATGCAGCCCATCTCATAGATGCCGTAGATAAGTTCCACAAGGTCGATGGCGTTGCCCGTCCATTGAAGCGGCGGAGCGGGATTGTCGGATGGCGTTTCGGCTGAAGAAGGGAGATAGGATAGTGGCGGCACTTGGGGAGTGGTAAGGAACTTCTGCATCTTCCTCACGAAAGAAAGGGCCTTGCCGATATAGGCGGCGGCTTCCTTACGTTCTTCGGAAAGCACACGCATGGGGTGGTGTTGCAACTCGATTTCAATGTAAGCCAGCGCGATGATGGCATGGCTCGTATTCATGCTGCCGCACAGTTCGATTACTTGGTTGGCAAAAGCCATATATGCCGTTTCCATGTTGCAGTCTCCGGCTTCATTGATACGGCGGAAGAACTCGGTATCCGCCAGTAAGAAATAGTTCATATCCTGTTAATTTTGAAATTCAACATTTTGCTGTTAGGGTGCGCACATGAATATGTACGGCAAAAAGTGCGTCAAAACGGACAGAATCTCCGGTATCGTGTTTATAACATGTTGGTTATCAATAATATTAAAATAAATATTTATATTTTGAGAAGGTTCGCGGTCAAACAGAAGTGTTCACTTTCCGAACATTTGTACTTTTTCGGTACTTTAATAATAGGATAGCAAGTCGTTTTTTCAGGCTGTTCTTTCGGAAGTCATACGATTATAGATATGGCAGGTCACGCCATTGGGAAATTTCTTCTGTGATACAAGCGTCAATTGGATAGGTGGCAGGGCAGACTGGAAAAAATACTTTCCTGTCCCGGCTATGAAAGGAACGGTATAGAGGATGATTTCATCCACCACCTGCATACGCAGCAGTCCGTTGATATAATCTGTCTTTTCGGGAGAGGCTTCCGCCAGATAGCAGGTATCCGTTTCATATCTTCTCCATTCATCCAGCATGGAGATGGAATAATCCGGTGTGATATGATAAAGGGCGTTCTCCTTTATCTCATTGATGCCGCAACAGTCAAGGCACAGTTCCTTATACGATTTGCCATGCAACTCGGAAGCAAGACACCCGTCCATTGAGAGGACGGCAAGAACCTGAACTTTTCCCATAATCGTTCCCTTTCGTTTCGTTCGGCAAGGGCAAAAAAGCAGCGTGCAAACACACTACTTCTAATGGAGGCTCTGGTAAAGCCTTTACGGAGAGTACGTGAATGCACGCTATGCGTAAGCATAGCATAAGCATCACGCAATCGTCTCCGTAGTGTAAATTTACCAGATTTCCATTAGGACGCCTTGCGGTCTTATGTTATATATATGCGGCGGATGGACTTTCCAAAACGCCGTTACCTTCTAATATGTCATGCAAATATAGCCATTTCCAATGAATTGCGGGCTATGATTGCTCAAATTTATACTTCAGTCCATACTCTTCCAGCTTTTTATAGAGAGTTGTCCTGCCTATTCCCAGTATTTTGGCGGCGGTGTATCGGTTTCCCCCGGATTGTTTCAGGGCACGCATGATCCGTTCCTTTTCCTCCGCATCGTTGCGCAGGGCGAAACCGGCGGCAGCGGATGTTTCCGCCAAGCCAAGTTCCAGATGTTCTTTTCTGATGGTACCTTCCTGTGCCTGCAATACCGCTCCCATGATTTTTTGTTGCAGCTCGCGCACATTGCCCGGCCACGGGTGTGACAGCAATGCTTTCCGGGCTTCGGAACTGAACCCTTCCACACGGCACTCCAGTTCCTTGTTGGCAATCTCGCGGAAGAACTCCGCCAGCGGCATGACGTCCTCCAGACAGTCGCGCAACGGAGGGACGGTAATCTCGAAGTCGTGCAGGCGGTACAGCAGATCCTGCCGGAAACGCTTCTCGCTTACCGCCTTCTCCAGATTCTCGTTGGTGGCGGCAATGATACGTACATTGAAACTTCTGTCCGCCTTGTCGCCTACGGGACGGTACCGCCGTTCCTGTATGGCACGAAGCAGCATTTGTTGCGTTTCCAATGCAAGGTTGCCTACCTCGTCCAAAAACAGCGTACCGCCATCTGCCTCGTGGAAATATCCTTGCGTGGCGTTGTCAGCACCCGTAAATGCGCCCTTGACATGCCCGAAAAATGCCGACGGCGCAAGTTGGACGGAGAGCGAGCCGCAGTCCACCGGCACGAATGGCTTGCCGGAACGCTTGCTCTTTTCATGCAGGTGATGGGCTATATGCTCCTTGCCCGTACCGTTCTCACCGAGTATCAGCACGCTCATATCGGTCGGGGCAACTAACTTTATACGCTTCATGACGGCTCTGAATGCCGAGCCGTCACGGGCGAACACGGGCATACGCCGTTGTCTGCCGTACTGTTCTTTCTGAATGTTGCGGAGCAGCGGAACAAGCTTGTCCTCGACCAGCAGCTTGGGTATATAGTCCAGCGAGCCGAGTTTCATGCTTTCCACGGCGGTATGCACCTCGGCGTAATCGGTCATGATGATGAACGGCTGGACCAGCCCTTCTTTCCGCATCCACCGCAACAGGTCTATGCCGTTGCCGTCAGGCAGGCGCAGGTCTGAAAGCACTATGTCCCCGTCGGAGGCTTGTTGCAGGAGTTTCCTTGCCGCAGCAAGCCGATAAGCCTGCACGGTGCGGAATCCCTCCCGTGCCAGAAGGTTGCAGACAAACTCGCAATATACGATATTGTCCTCCACTACGATAACCCTTGTCTTATCCATGACCGTACTTCCTCCTTTCCTCTTTCGCCAGCCGGATAATCTCCGCGCCCTTGTCCAGTACGCCCTTCACTGCATGGGACAATGCTTCATTGTCCGGAGTGCCTTCACCGTGCAGCAGCCTGTAGAGTACCTTTAGCGGTTGGTCTGCGCGGAGTATCTCCCACGAGCTGCGCAGATGATGCGTAAGGGCGTTCAGACCTTCCAGATCGTTACGGCATTTCGCATCCCTGAGTGCCTGCATCTCCTTTTCAGTCTCCGTTGTCAGTTTATCCAGCATGGAGGCTTCGTTGCCATAGGACAGCAGTGAGGAAAAATCCGGTCTTCCGGATCTTTCCCCTTTCATTGCATATCGGTCGGTTACCTCCATCAGCTCGGAAATCGAGAACGGCTTGAAAAGACTGCCCGAAAAACCGTGCGCCAGCAGTTCCTCCGCGTCGCAACTGCCCGAACCGGTCGTCACGACAACTGGAATGGTCCTTGAATTGCCCACGTTTGAGGAGCGCAGCAGCTCCAGCAGCTCGAAGCCGTTTATCTCCGGCATATTCAGGTCGGTCAGCAGCAGGCTGTAGTCTTTCCTGCGTACCATCTCCACCAGTTCTGCCACGTTGGTGCAGATGTCGCAACGCACACCCTCATGGATATACATTTCCTTCATCATCTGAAGCGATACCTCGTCATTGTCTATGGCAATGACATCCCGGTACATCGGGGCGCAGCGAGCGCGGCTCTCCACATCCGGCATGGGTGTCTCCGCGATGATTTGTGCGGGTATTTCTGCGATGAAGCGGCTTCCTTTCCCTTTCTCGCTCTCCAAACGGATATTGCCGCCGAGCATTTTCACGATATGGCGCACGATGGAGAGCCCCAGTCCGAAACCGTCCTGTGTGGCGGCATTTGAAAGCCGCTCGAACGCTCCGAACACCCGTTGCTGCTCCTCGGCAGTCATGCCCGTACCTGTATCTTCCACTGTCAGCACCAAGTTTCCATCCTGAAAATCAGTTGTCAGTGACACATGCCCGTTCTCGGTGAACTTGATGGCGTTGGATAGCAGGTTGTTCCCGATTTGCAGGATGCGCTCCTTGTCGGTTATGACAAAGGCATCCGCACGGTTCTCCACCTCCAGAGCCAGCCCCTTGTGCATGGCTGCGGGTGCAAACTCGGTTTCAAGTGTTTGTGTGAGGATGGAAATACGGCAGGGGGACAGGCAGGGCTGTTCCTTGCCGCTGTCCAGCCGGAAGAAGGCAAGAAGCGTGTTGAGCATTCTTCGCATACGGTCGGAGGATTGGCGGATGTTCCGCATGTATTTTGCGGTTTTCTCCGGATCGTGCTCTTTTTCTATCAACCCGGTGTAACCCATAATGGCGTTCAGCGGGGTGCGCAGCTCATGGGTGATTGTATGTACCGCTTTCTTGCGCGAGGCGATCAGTGCCTCGTTCTGCCGGAGGGATTCCTGCTGCTTCCCAATCAGCTCGGCTGTCCTGCGCTTGTATTGCCCGATGCGGCTGGCATCGCGGTGTATCACGAAAAAGAGCACCAGCAATAGCGCAAGGGCAAATACTGCCAGTCCGCCGATTTGCATGAAAATCCGTTCCCTTTCGGATGCGGTCTCGGCTTCCTGCCGTTGCAGGTCTTCCTGCACATTGCCGTCTATCTGCCGGATTAGTTGTTGCAACTGCCGGTTAAGGGAGGCATTCCGCCCGGCAAGCCTGTCGGTCTGCTCCGAAAGCAATCTGTCCTGCAGGTTCTGTTCCGCTATCACATGGCTGTTGAGCGAGTGGAGCATGGCCGTGGCGGATGTGGGCGCATCGTCCTCTTTCTTGCCGAACAAGCCCAGAAATCCCTTGCGTTTCGGCTTGCGGGCGGCTTCGTCCGCACTCTTCCGTGCTATGGCGGGCACTCTGTCGGCTATCTGCCTGTGGAGGGTCTTTTGCCGGAGATACAGTGCGGCAAGATCATTCAGCTGCGATTCCTTGTTTGCCAGTATCCTGCGCAGGCTGTCTATTCCTTTCTGTTCGGAACGGAACACGTTGCGGAAAGAACACAGCGTGCTGTCGATAACCATCCTTTGCAAGTGGTATTCTTCCTTGTCGCTGTCCGTCCATTCCATGACGGTTTCTCCGAGAAATGAAAGCCCGGCTATTTGCATGTTGAGCCGGTTGATGCTTTTACGCAGCCCGTTGGTTGTATTATTCTTTTGTTCAAGCAATTCCAGTGTATGCTGTTCGTTATGAAAAATATATGCAGCCAGCAGCACCAGCAGGAATATGGATATATAGCCTGCTGCAATCAGTATTCGGTATAGTCTCATGTACGCTTCGGGGTGTCATTATCGGTAACATGCTTGGGAGTGGTTATTGTAATAAGCCAGTCTTCTCTCACACCATTTTTCATACCCTTCCCGTTTCAGTTTACCCGGTCTTTTGAGCATTCTCTTGAGACAGAAATCGTGGAAGTTGCTCTTGGAAAGGAAATGGTTGCGCTCTGCCACTTCCTTCAGGGTCAGTTCGGGACGGTAGGTCATGTCTTCCATGATACGGCAGATCCGTTCACGCCGGAGCCATTCGGTAGCAGAGCAGCCGTAGTATGTCTCGAATCTCTCCCGGAAATGGGAATAGCTCATGCCGCACATGCGTGCCATGTTTTCAGCCGTGAAGGTATGCCATTTGTACATTTTCACTTTCAGCATGAATACGGCCTTTTCCAGTTCCTTCATCCGGCTTTCCGCATACTGCATCTCAAATTCTTTCAGCGGTGTGGCGATATGGCGGAGCGCGTCACGCCGTGCCCTGAAGAAATAGTCGCATACCCGGTTTGTCACGCAGTTCAGATAGGAGCGTCCCCTCATGCAGCGAAGCAGGTCGCAGAAAAACATCAGTTCTGCCGTCCGGTATCCCGCCTCATAGACGGCAACAAGGTCGTTGCTCAGGTAGCAATAGGCAAAATTTTCCGGTGAACAGGCAACCAGAGCCATATAGGGCTTGTAGTCCTGCTGTTCCAGTGTGGGCAGATACGGGAGTTGCCGCAATGCGTCCACTGTCAGACGCATTGCTTCCGTGTCATGTGCGAAACTTTCCATTTCGCGGAGCATTCTCCGCACGGAATACCTTTTCTCTACGAGTTCTTCTGCCTTGTCTGCGATGCTGTGCAGGGTGGCGGCTTGGGGATTTGCTTCGGCTGTCTGCCTTAAAAGATCTGTCAGTTTCATTGCTGTTGTTTTTTGATGCAAAGTTCGCATATCCTGCGGTTACGGCAGTTCCAAATCTTGCCGAAAACTCCAACAGAAGTGCGCTTTTCAGTAAAAAAGGAATAGTTTCGGGAGAATCCTTCTCATTTCAATGGCTATAATACTTCGTCATTCAACAAGCTATAATAGATCAATAAAAAATACATTGCATCTCCGAAAATCAGTGCTGTAAGCCGTTGCTTGAATTTCAGATCGTATTTTTCTTCCTTCAACCGTCTTAATTCGGGAAACAGACCGCTGAAATCAACAGGTGTCCGGCTGAGTAGATAGACCGGAAGAAACAACAGTATATCCACAAGTTCCTTTTCGCCTCTCACCAGATAAAACGGGGCAAACAAAAGCATCGGTATCAGTTCCCACCATCGGTAACTGACATTCCTGTTCTTTTCGTTCTGTTTGTCCATGCGGGCTTTCTCCGCACGTGCGGCAGCATCCAGCCTTCGCATGAAGGCTTCCTCCTTCTCTTCCATGATGTCGGCTATCACCTTGTCATCTACACCGCGCCGGTATAGTTCCTCTTAATATTCTCCGGTAACATTGTTGGCTGTCATCAGCAGCTCATTGGTATCGTATTCCTTGATTTTCATTGCTCTCTAATTTAATCTGTTTCATTTTTTTCCTCAGTTTCATACATTGACTTAGGGGACAAGGCTGAATATCAATATATTGACTTTATTTAATGAGCAGTTATTCTATTATAAGTTTTTGAATAATATATAGAAAGTTGTAAATTGTATGATTATGGAAATCACATAGATACTATAATATTGCACATACTTTTTCTCTTTGTCAAATTTGCTTGAAATACTTTCTGTACTTGCTGTTCTTGAATAAAAATAATCATTAATATAATACACAAATAATCCTATAACTATTAGTAAGGGAAAAAAATGGAAATCAGATATAAATGCAGTTATTAATAAAGTTTTTATTCTTGAAAACTGAATGCCGATAATACATATAACGGCAATTATCCAAAGGCTGATTCGATACACAGAAGTAATAGCCAAGACTGAAATCCATGAATCAATGCCTTTATCAGACGTATCGGACTCTAACTTTTTATTAATCAATATACAACGGTTTATATAATTATTATTCCATTTCTTCAACCTGATCCAATAAAATGGATTAATAAGTCTGTATAAAAAATAGAATAATATATTATATGCACAATAATAAATCATATTATAGTATTTCTCCATCAAATCTTTCATCCCATCAACTTTTTATATATAAGAAATACTGTTAATTTTGCTTATTATCACCAGATATATCCGTAATGTTGCAATCGTTATCTTTATCATTCCCATTAGGAGAAATGAAGGAAAACCACATAATCCAATTAGTTAGATGTTTGCATGCGGCTTTCCTTCCGATTAGACAATTTGTGGAAACAATGCCTATCAGTAGTACAGATGTACGCACTGTCCAAAGTTCACCATTTAGCAACCGACCTATATATGAATTCACTTGGTGTAACATTCCACAAAGGCGGTTTCTTTCTATTTAATTGCAGGAATTACTTACCAGGCATATTTCCTCCATGGACTGTTCTCGTGTTTCAGCAGTTCGTCCGCAGTATCTTTCATCACGGAGTTGTATGCATGCTTGCCTCCCCAAAGTGAGCGTCCTATGACATAACTCATGCCCATATCTTTCCAGGATGAAAAAGTAGAATGAGCCATGTTGTAAGCCAAATCAATATATTTCCACGCTTCCGCTTCTGTGATGTACCCCATTTCACAACAAGCGCGGGCAAGAAAACAGATACGACCCGCATCCCAACCTGCTACGCCATAATGCAGTAATTCTTCCTTTTCCGCAACGACCTTGCATCTGATCAGTTCATCAAATGTTTCCTGAAGGTTTTGGAACTGTGCTACTATTTTGTCATAGTCTTCCTGTGAAGTCATGTTCTGCTGAAAGATTTCATCCTGGGCTTCCGGCTTGCCAAGCAGAAATGCCTGATACACAAAAGGGAAGTAATACCGGTACCCTTTTTCACAGAGATAGTCCAACTCCTCCTTGGCTGCATCAGTGCTTTCAATACCCCACCATTCCCCAAGTATCTTGGGCAGTAAGTCGGAAATGCCTGTCTCGATAGAATTCTGATAGGCTCCCTGCTGTGAAGCATACATGGCTCCTACAGCCAGCTTTTTGCATTGTTCGTCACTTAGTTTTGACTTGGGATTCAGACATACTCCTTTGAAAGATCTATGAATTTTTCTGATTGTCAAAACCGCATTTTTTCCTTTCTTATATAGCCAGAAACCTCCAACTACAACGGCAATTGCCATGCTAAACCAAAAATCGTTGCTCATTTCTTATATATTCCATTAATAATTAATACTTTTATTTAGTCCAATATGATTGTTTCCATGGGGATTCATCGTTCTCCAGCAAAAGTTCTACTATTTCCTTTGCCGTTTCGCTATCGTCCGGATCACCATGCCATACACCTCTTCCCATAACAAAACTCTGTCCGTATTCCTCCCATGACGAGAAATGCTCAACAGCCGTATCGGCTGCCACTTGCATAATCTGCCACATCTCATCCGCATTCACGTAACCGCAAAGGTATGCCCAGCGTCCAAGGTTTACCACCCGCACCAAATCCCATGCAATAACACTCTCTGGAATCTTGCCTTGCGGATACCAGCCATTTTCAAGCATGTTCTCCATAATCAGACATACATCTCCCATTTTACGATCCTCATCAAACCGTTCTTCCTGAGAAATGTTCTCAAATCCGCGTGTGCGGATTTCTGCCAGAGCTTCGTCTGCTTCGGCATGATGCCCATCTTCCAACAGCCATCTGACGATACCCAGTGTACTATCCCTGTCCGTAACATTCCACCAATCCTCAAGTGTGTATTTGATAGTCTCGACATCTGCATCACTGTCAATCGTATCTACTTTTTCGTCATTATAGACCAGCATGGGAGCACCAAACGCCAACAGACGAAGTTGTTCTTCATCCAGTTTTTCCGTCTTCAGCCCTGTTGATAGTCCAACTGTCATCTCCGAAGGCTTCCATCATTTGAGCCATCGCGTCGGACGATGACAGTCCTTCATCAAATGCACCGTCCATCATTTCCTGCATCATCTGATTGGCATAAGCCATATTCTGACGGCCCGCTTGAACAACTGTTTCAGGGTTTATGCCTGCTGCTTTCAGCATGGCTTCCTGTTGTGCCTGTGCAGCAGCCATATCGGGCATCCCTGCGCCCATCTGTGCCATAATCTGTTCCTGCATACCACCCGGCATCTGAAATCCCGGTATGTTTCCGAACATCGCCTGAGCCTGTTCCATTGCTGCTTTTACAGCGGCTTCCTGGGCCGCCTTTGCCATTTCCTCAGGATTTTGAGAATTTGAGTTTTCTTTTGTCATATCGTCTAATTATTAATAATGTAATATTTTATCCTTCTGCTCCTGCCGTCAAAAGCATTTCCGTTATTTCGTTGTACCCGCGTTCGCTGGCATAATACAAAGCCGTCCGTTGGAGATTGTCCGCAAGATTCACGTCTGCTCCATGTTCTACAAGCAGTGTCGTAAATTCGTTATTACCTTCTCTGGCTGCAAGGATAAGAGGTGTTTCCCCGTTTTCATTCCGCATATCCATTTGCGCATTTGCCGCTATCAGCTTCCGACCGATGAAGCTGTTTCCCGACCACGCAGCAAAGTGCATGGGGGTATTCCCGTTCAAAAGGGCTTTGTTCACTTCTGAACCGGCAGCAATCAGCAAGTCAACGATGTGCAGGTTACCTTTCATACAAGCAATAATCAATGGCGTTTCCCCTTCATCATTCGCCATATCCAGCATATCATCCGAAGCGGAAAGCAACATACGTACCGTTTCCGACTGTCCGTTGAAAACCGCCTGATGAAGCGGCGTATTTCCATGCGCGTCAGTGGTTCCCTCCGCCGACAGACATGCCACAACTTCACGCAATCCGTGAGCTGTAGCATAATCTATCGCTTTATGTCCCGTATTGTCCGCCATTTCCGTATCCGCCCCCTGTTCTATCAGAAACAGTGCAGCATCGGTACGTTTATTGTCAAGAAGGCAGATTAAAGGGGTACGTCCATCCTTGTCCGTGGCATCCTGATCAGCCCCATATTGTATCAGCTTTCCTATTATCTCTTTATTCCCGCTCCTTGCGGCTGTATGCAAGGGTGTCTCCGCACAATTGTTGGCGACGGAAACATCCGCATCATGTTCCAGAAGCATATTCACAATATCCCTGAATCCTTTCAGACAGGCATAATGCAGCGGAGTATTCCCCTCCGCATCCCGTTTGTTCACATTAATGCCTCCTTTTTGCAGAAATATCTGTACAATACTTTTCTGTCCGTTGCGGCACGCATTTAAAAAAGTCATGTTGTTGTCCATACGATTGTCAGTTATATTTTAATAAAAATTTCACAAGAGCCTCGTCGTTCTTTCCTACAGCAATATCCAAAGCCGTTTTCCCCTCATTGTTCACTGCGTTCACATCCGGAGTGCCGAAATCCATCACAAGGGCAGCTGCTTCTTTCGTACCTCTTGTCGAGCTGCCCGCAATATAATGCAACAGGGTATTGCCCCATTGGTCCTTGGCATTTATATCCGCTCCGGCTTCAAGCAGGAGTTCAAGAACCTCCACATCATCTTCCGTGCAGACACGTCCGCCGTATGGATAAGACCGTGGAAGAGCCGTAATACGGGGTATATGCCCGTTCCAGAAACATCCGCCATAAAGATTCATTGCCGGAGTCTGCCCTTGCATGTTGGCAGCGTTGACATCCGCTCCATTCTCCACGAGATAACGGATAGCCCAGACTCCTGATTCATGTCCGGCACCCCGACAGGCTACGGACAATGCCGTATTGCCCTCCTTATCAGCCGGCTCTTCCGGATTCCATCCGCACTCAGTCAGACATTGCAGGAAATGCAGGCACTGCTCCTTATTCCCCGCACCATGGTTTCTCTTGTTCATCCACACGGCAAATGCAGTCCGTTCTTCCGTATCTTTGAAATTCGGGTCGATACCGCCCCTGAGCAACATTTCCGCAGCTAAAAAATTCTCCCATATCAAGGCACATCCTAACGGGGATTTTCCATAGAAGTCATACATTTTCTCATCCTCACATAGAATCTGCATATCCGTGCCGGAACGCAGTAAGGCATCCAATGCCGCTTCGTCCTTATTCCACAATGCCTGAAAGATGTCCAGCCCTCCGATCAGGCCGGCAAGCCCATCTATTTCGGGATCCTGCCCCGACAGCAATGCCCCGATTCGTCTGGCACCCCCTTCTGCTGCAATATCAAAAGGAATCTTCCCGCTGTGATTCTTTTCCTCCGGGTCTATCTGCCCGCTTTCCAGAATCAATCTGGCAGTGTGCTGCACTGTCTATCCGATTCCTGCAGAGATTCCAACTCATCATACGTCTCCTGCTTGGATTTATCCGAATACCAGCGTTCGGCAAAATCCGCTATCCGTCTTTTC
>ENA-OQKC01000527-OQKC01000527.1-human-gut-metagenome-genome-assembly--contig:-NODE-527-length-15918-cov-2.560636_pt1 | contig 15918 bp, 14 predicted proteins | sample MGYA00242774_ERZ504790 | MGnify/ENA primary metagenome ERZ504790 (study PRJEB26092, sample SAMD00036419) | human gut metagenome | host: Homo sapiens | study: EMG produced TPA metagenomics assembly of...
CTTGTAGTAAGCCGGACGGATCAGTGCTGCAAGTCCGTAAATAGGGAACATCAGAAGAGAGGTTTTGCCCATCATAGTAAAATGTCCGGTGACAAGAGAGTGCAGTCCTGTCCATAAGATCTCCAGACACCAGCCTGTAAAACCACATAGAAAAAAATCCTTCTTTTGCATTTTAAAGCTCCTTCTCATCAGCAGAAATCCTGCGCTTTCCGGAAAAATGTCAGTTTAACTGAATTAAGAAAGTCCCCTGCGGGGCTGCGAATATCCGCCTGGACTTTAAATATATTTAACGTGGAAAAGCGTCTTTAATAGCCTTCCCTGCCTTGAAAAAAATATACACGTGGGTTATAATGAACAAAATTATTACTGCAAAGTGAAAAAGCAGTAATGGATCATCAACACATGCGGAAGGAGAAAACAGACGATGAATTATGAAGAAAGTCGTGCCTACATCAGAGCTGCGGAATTGAAAAAGGGAATTGTTCTGGGACTGGAAAATATGAGAGAACTGATGAGGCGGCTTGGAGATCCCCAGGATGAACTGAAGTATGTTCATGTAGCGGGAACTAACGGAAAGGGTTCTGTGATCGCATATCTGTATTCCGCTTTATCAGGTGCAGGTTACCGGGTCGGAAGATATATTTCCCCGGCGGTCTATTCCTACAGAGAGAGGATGGAGGTTAACGGAGAACCTGTCAGCAGAGAGAAATTTGCAGCATATGTGACAAGGATCGCGGAGGTGATCGATGAGATCGTAAAAGAGGGAAAACCGCATCCGTCAGTATTTGAAATTGAAACTGCAGCCGCATTTCTTTATTTTCGGGATGAGAAATGCGATCTGGTATTAATGGAAGTTGGTATGGGCGGTGATCTGGATGCCACCAACATTATAAGTACTACAGTTCTTTCCATTCTGGTATCCATCAGTATGGATCATACGGCATTTCTTGGAAATACCCTGGGCGAGATAGCAGAAAAAAAGGCCGGCATCATTAAACCGAACAGTCATATGGTAACTGTAAAGCAGCAGCCGGAGGCAGAGGCGGTCATACGAAGAATATGCGCAGAACAGAATGTGCCATACGAGGCGGCAGACCAGGACAGCGCAGAGGTACTGGAAGCATCCATAACCGGCCAGACCTTTCTTTATAAAGGAGAAAAATATACAATATCCCTGGCAGGTGCCTATCAGAAGGAAAATGCGGTGGCAGCGCTCCGGGCACTGGAAATCCTGAATGAACAAGGATATCCCACAACACTGGTCCAGAGACAGGATGGATTGAAACGTACCACCTGGCCGGGAAGATTTGCACTTCTCGGGACAGAACCGGATTTTGTGGTTGATGGAGCTCATAACCCTGCAGCGGCAGACATGCTGGCAGCATCCATTGAACGGTATTTTAAGGGGAAAAGGATCATCTACATCATGGGAATGTTCCGTGACAAGGATTACCGCAAGGTCATCCGGAAAACAGAAAAATACGCAGATACCATCCTGACGATTGCGGCACCGGATAACCCCAGGGCTCTGACCCCGCAGGAGCTGGCAGATGCGGTGCGGGAATTTCATTCTGATGTAAGGCCCTTTGACAACATCGAAGCCGCAGTAGCAGAGGCCTATCAGCTGGCAGGAAAAGAGGATGTGATCATTGCTTTTGGTTCCCTGGCGTTCCTGGGGGATCTTACAGAAATTATCAGGAAACATAACGGAGGAAACCAATGACGGATTTGGAAAGATACAGAGACGAGATCGATGAGATCGACAGTGAGATCGTACGTCTCTTTGAAAAACGAATGAAGGTGAGTGAGGAAGTCGCTGAATATAAAATAAAAACCGGTAAGCAGGTACTGGATCCGGCACGTGAGAGCCAGAAGATCCATACGCTGAAAAACAAGGCCCACGGGGACTTTAACAGCCTCGGCGTGCAGGAGCTTTTTCGTCAGATCATGGCCATCAGCCGTAAGAGACAGTACCAGCTGTTGACAGAGCATGGGATTTACGGAGAGCGCAATTTCACAACTGTGAAGCATGTTCCCCTTGAAAACGCAACGGTTGTGTTCCAGGGTGTAGAGGGAGCCTACAGCTATGCGGCTATGCGGCAGTACTTTGGGAAAAATATCGAAAGCTACCATGTAAAAACATGGAGGACAGCTATGGAGGATGTAACCCATGGCAAGGCCGATTATGCGGTACTTCCTATTGAGAATTCTACTGCAGGTATCGTGGCTGATATCTATGACCTTCTTATGGAGTACAAGCTGTATATCGTAGGCGAGCAGATCATCCGTGTGGATCATGTGCTTCTGGGCATGCCGGATGCACAGATAGGGGATATCAGGGAAGTCTGCTCTCATCCTCAGGGGCTTGCCCAGTGCAAGGCATTTCTGGAGGAAAAACCCTTCCTGGAAAAAGAAGGAAGTGGAAAACACCGCAGGCGCGGCCAAAAAGGTCAGTGAGGTGGGGGACAAAGGCGTGGCAGCTATCGCAAGCCGTGAGGCTGGTGAGGTATTTGGTCTGAAGGTCCTTGCAGAAAATATCTGCAGAGAAAAAGCAAACTCTACACGTTTTATTATTGTAAGCAGGAAACCGGAATACGAGGAAAAGGCCGGGAAGATCAGCATCTGTTTTGAGCTGCCTCATGAAAGCGGAACTCTTTACAACATGCTTTCACATATTATCTACAACGGACTGAACATGACCAAATTGAATCCCGTCCGATTCCGGGAAAATCCTGGGAATACCGGTTTTTTCGTGGATTTCACAGGGAAACTTGGCGAAAGCGCTGTGGAGAATGCGTTAAGAGGAATCGAGGCGGAGGCGAATGTTCTCCGTGTTCTTGGAAATTATTAAGAGACAGAGGAGCTAAATTATTATGTTGGCAAGAATTCAGGAATGTATCCTTTACCGTGGATTTTCAAACGGTGAGATACTGGACGATATGACAGAACTTATTAATCTTTATGAAGCAGATGAAGAAGCACTCAAGGCAAGAGAAGACCAGTTTTTCAAAAGTGTCAACGGGCTGGTGGAGCTGGCAGGAATGTACGGTTTTTCCGGAAATATCTGGCATACATATCTTACCTTCCTTCTGGTAAATCATGAGAACGCTTTCAGTATGGCAAGCGAGATACGAGGAGCGATCAAGGGCAGCATTAACGACCTGGCAAAAAATGATTTCCAGATTTTCAAGGAATTGTATGATTTTGACATCACGGTCTTTGATAAAGTGTTCGGAACTGTATGCTGCAGGGTGATCTGTGATTACCAGACACCGGATGAGAACAGCAAGCTCTTTAATACCAGGATCCGTGACCGTATCTGTCAGATGAGCAAAACCCTGGCAGCAGCCACCACAACCGAAGAATTTATGGATGATATGGTATCCTTCTATAAAGATTTCGGTGTTGGCAAGCTTGGTCTCCATAAGGCATTCCGTATCGGCCACGATGAGGAGGGAAAGGTGGAGATCCAGCCTATCACAAGGATCGCACATGTGAAGATCGATGATCTGGTAGGATATGAGATCGCCAAGAAAAAGCTCATTGATAATACAGAGGCATTTGTACAGGGGAGAAAGGCGAACAACTGTCTGCTCTTTGGTGATGCGGGAACCGGTAAATCTTCCAGTATCAAGGGAATCCTGAACCAGTATTATGATCAGGGACTTCGTATCATTGAGGCCTATAAGCATCAGTTCCAGGATCTTAATGAAGTCATCGCCCAGATCAAAAACCGTAACTATCGTTTTATCATTTATATGGATGATCTTTCCTTTGAGGAATTTGAGATTGAATATAAATACCTGAAAGCCGTGATCGAGGGCGGTCTTGAGAAAAAACCGGACAATGTCCTGATCTATGCCACAAGCAACCGGCGTAATCTTGTCCGTGAGCGTGCCACAGATAAGCTGGAGATCGCAGATGACAATGATCTGCATTCCTCCGACACCGTGCAGGAGAAGCTTTCCCTGGTATATCGCTTTGGTGTCCGTATCTACTTTGGCAAACCGGACAAAAAACAGTTCCAGGAGATCGTCCGTACACTGGCAGCTCGTTATGGAGTTACCATGCCGGATGAGGAACTGCTTTTGAAAGCCAACCAGTGGGAGATCTCTCACGGCGGACTGACCGGACGTGCAGCGCAGCAGTTTATTGATTACATTGTGGGAACAGAGGAAGAAAAAAGAAATAGTTTACCTGTGTATTGGGGGAAAGGATGAAAAACTATGGCGGTGACAACCTTTGCAGCAATTGATATAGGCTCCTATGAAGTCAGTATGAAGATCTTTGAAATGTCAAAGCGGATCGGCTTCCGGGAGATCAATGATGTCCGTTACCAGCTGGAGCTGGGTCGTGGAACTTATGCTGCAGGACGGCTAGAGATGGAGACTGTAGATGAGCTCTGCGAGATCCTTAATGATTTTAAACGCATGATGGCTGAATTTGGGGTAGAAAGCTGGCGTGCGTGTGCAACAAGCTCTCTCCGTGAGCTGGAAAATCCGGTGATCATCCTGGAGCAGATCTATCAGAGAACTGGCATCCGGGTAGAGATCCTGAGTAATGCGGAACAGCATTTTCTGGGATATAAATCCATTGCTGCCATTGAATCCGGCTTCAAAAAGGCTATTCAGAAGGGGACGGCGATCCTGGATATCGGAGGAGGAAATCTGCAGATCTCTCTCTTTGATAAAGATGCTCTGGTGCTGACCCAGAGTATCCGTATGGGAAGTCTTCGTATCCGCGAACGTCTGAAAGAACTGGAGAAAACAACTCCACATTATGACCGGCTGATAGAGGAATTTATCCGAAATGATCTGATAAGCTTTCAACGTCTTTATCTTAAGGACAAGGAAATCTCCAATCTGATCCTGATGGGAGATTTTCTCACAGATACGATCTTTCAGGACAGATCCGGAGAGAATATCATCACAAAGGAGGAATTCCTGAAGAAATACGAGACCATTGTAAACATGTCCGATCATGACCTTGCCGAATCCATGGAGTTGGAACCGGAATATGCGTCTCTGATCGTGCCGAACATGGTTATCATCCGAAACTTTATAGAAATCTTTCAGGCAGAAGCACTCTGGATCCCGGGTGTTTCTCTTCTGGACGGGATTGCCTATGACTATGCGGAAAAAAACAAATATCTGAAAAGTGTACACAATTTTGAAAATGATATCCTGGTGGCATCCAGGAACATTGCCAAAAGGTATTCCAGTGGAAAGAACCACATTGCAGGAACTACCGATGTGGCACTGGATATTTTTGACAGCACAAGGAAGATCCACGGCATGGGAAAACGTGAACGGCTTCTTTTGCAGATTGCAGTTCTTCTTCATGACTGCGGAAAATATATCAGTATGAGTGAGGTGGCAGAATGCTCTTACCGGATCATCATGGCTACGGAGATCATAGGTCTTTCCACAGAGGAGCGGCAGGTGATCGCTAGTGCGGTGAGGTACAATACCAGAGAATTCGGCTGCTACAAAGAAATCAACCGTGAAACATCCATGAATAGGGGAAATTATCTCCTGACTGCGAAGCTGACCGCGATTCTCCGCCTGGCCAATGCTATGGACAGAAGCCATTACCAGAAGGTAAAAGCGCTTAATGTAACCTTAAAAGACAGGATCCTTTACCTGGTGGTGGATTCCGCAAGGGATGTTTCTCTGGAGCTGGGGCTTCTGAAAGATAAAAAAGAATTTTTTGAAGAGGTGTTTGGAATCCGGCTTGTAATGAGACGGAAGGGAAGAAGATAACGGAGGAGGTTTTTGTATGAAATTTAAGGAATTTGACAAACCGGAATATTTTGTAAACAGAGAGCTGAGCTGGATCAAATTTGATGATCGTGTGCTCAGTGAAGCCAGAGACAAAAATCTACCTCTGTTTGAGAGACTGAAATTTTTGAGTATCACCTCATCCAATCTGGATGAATTTTATATGGTCCGTGTTGCATCCCTGAAGGATCAGGTTCATGCAGGGTACAAAAAAACAGATATTGCAGGAATGACAGCCAAGGAACAGCTGAAAGCCATCAGCCGGCAGACACATGATCTTGTTCACGTACAGTACAGTACATTAAACCGGTCTCTGGTCCCTGCGCTTGAAAAAGCAGGACTTCATGTGATCTTTGAGCATGAGGCATTTTCCGAGAAGCAGAAAGAATTTGTGGATCAGTATTTTGAAGATAATGTATATCCGGTCCTGACACCAATGGCAATGGATTCTTCCAGACCGTTTCCTCTGATCCGTAATAAAACGTTGAATATCGGAGCACTTCTTTCCAAAAAAGATACCAAAAAAGGAAAAGAAGAGATTGATTTTGCCACTGTACAGGTGCCTTCTGTACTTCCGAGAGTAGTGATCATTCCATCTGAGAAAAAAGGCCATACAACCGTAACACTTCTGGAACAGATCATTGAGCGCAACATCGACAAGCTGTTCTTAAGCTATGATGTGATCTGTGCCCATCCGTACAGGATCATGCGTAATGCGGATCTTCCTATTGACGAGGATGAGGCAGAGGATCTTCTGGTTGAGATTCAGAAACAGCTGAAAAAACGCCAGTGGGGAGAGGTGATCCGCCTGGAAGTGGAAGATAAGATGGATCCGCGGCTTCTGGATATTCTGAAAATGGAGTTTCAGGTTCATGGAGATGATATCTTTTTTATCAACGGACCGCTGGATCTGACCATGCTGATGAAGGTTTATGGTATTGACGGATACGAGCAGTTCAAGGAACCGAAATACAAACCGGCAGCAGTGCCGGCATTTCAGAATGACAAGGATATTTTCCAGGTAATCCGGGAAGGTGATGTATTCCTGCATCATCCGTATATGAGCTTTGATCCGGTGGTGAATTTTGTGCGTCAGGCGGCAAAGGACCAGGATGTACTGGCGATCAAGCAGACTCTGTATCGCGTCAGCGGCAATTCACCCATCATTGCGGCACTTGCTCAAGCCGCAGAAAACGGCAAGCAGGTTTCCGTTCTTGTAGAGCTGAAAGCGCGTTTTGATGAGGAAAACAATATCGTCTGGGCAAAAATGCTGGAAAAGGCAGGCTGTCATGTGATCTATGGTCTGGTGGGCCTGAAAACACACAGTAAGATCACTCTTGTTGTGAGAAGAGAAGAAAACGGGATCCGCAGATATGTGCATCTGGCAACCGGAAACTATAACGATTCCACAGCCAAGCTTTATACAGACTGTGGTATATTTACCTGTGACGAACGGTTTGGAGAGGATGCAACTGCTGTGTTCAACATGCTTTCCGGATATTCCGAGCCGAAGCGCTGGAATCGCCTGATCGTTGCACCGATCTGGATGAAGGACCGTTTTGTAAAAATGATCGAAAGAGAAGCGGAGCATGCGAAAAAGGGAGAAGAGGCTCACATTGCGGCAAAGATGAATTCTCTGTGTGACCCTGAGATCATTGCAGCGCTGTATTATGCTTCTTCCTGTGGTGTCAGGATCGATCTTCTGATCCGCGGCATCTGCTGCCTGAAGGTGGGCATTCCGGGTATCAGCGAAAATATCCACGTGCGTTCGATCGTCGGTAATTTCCTGGAGCACAGCCGTATTTTCTATTTCCGCAATGGCGGTTCCGATGAAATCTATATGGGAAGTGCGGACTGGATGCCACGTAACCTTGATCGTCGTGTGGAGATTGTTTTCCCTGTGGAAGATGAGCGGATCAAGGAAGAGATCATGCATGTGTTGGATCTGGAATTCCGTGACAATGTAAAAGCACATATCCTGCAGCCCTCCGGTTTGTATGAGAAGCAGGACAAACGTGGCAAAACGCTGATAAATTCCCAGATGGAATTCTGCAGGGAGGCTACCGAGCGGGCAAAGGCAGCAAAAAAGGAGAAAAAACGAAAGAAGAGAGTTTTCGTAACCGGCTGAACCGGCGGAGGATATTATAAAATAGTAAAAGAAAAGGACAGCCTGTCATATCAATTTATGATACAGCTGTCCTTAAATAATGTTCTCAAAGATTATCCATATTATGTCAATACTGCATGATATTCAGAAAAACTGACAGCATGCGGACGTTTCTAATAACACTTCTTGCAGGCTTTATACCCTGCAGCTTCAGCCTGGGAGCGTGTCATCTCTGTGGCATTATCCGGATTCATATTTCCGCAGTTAGGGATCCGGTGGTACTTGCTTCCGGTAGCGGAGATCCAGACCATATCACCCACTGGCTCCGGATCGGCCTGCACTCCGGTCTGAGGATCTGCAGCAGCCGAATCAGAAGATCCATAGCCGGACGCACCGGAATCCTTATAAGCGGAGGAAGGCTGTGTGCCGGTATCCGATTCATCTCCAGCAGAATAATCATTACAGGGACTCTGGTTCCACTGGATATTGCTTCCGTCGCTGACTGCGATCACCGTACCCTGCTCATCAGTACGAAATACCTGTATTCCCATATCCGCAAGCTTATCCATGGTATCCTTATGAGGATGTCCGTAGGAATTACCGGCGCCGCAGCTGATCACTGCATATTCCGGAACAGTCTTCTGGAGCAGATCCCAGGTGGTGGCAGTGGCAGAACCGTGATGTCCCGGAACGATCACATCGCAGGAAAGATCAAGTCCCAGATCACAGATCGCTTCCTCCCCGGCAGATTCTGCATCCCCGGTAAAAAGAAAATGGTTATTTCCGTTTTCCAGCCGGATCGCAACAGAATTGTCGTTATCGTTGCTACTGATCGATTGAGGAGAAAGAACCGTAAATTTCCCGCCTCCGAAAGCAAAATCCGTTCCGGGCTTCGGATGCTGCACAGTTAATCCCTGAGCGGCAACACTGTTTTCAAAAGATTGATAGATCTTTGTATCCTGTACATAATCTGCACCGATCACATTTTTTACGGAAAAGCTGTCTAGGCATCCTACAAGACCAGCCACATGGTCCTCGTCATAATGGGAGGAGATCATATAGTCAATGATGGAAATATTCTGTTTCTGCAGATAGGAAACCACGAAACTGGAATGTCCTCGGTCACCGCCGTCATACAGGAGATTCTGCCCCTGTGACTGGACCAGGATCGAAAGCCCCTGCCCTACATCCAGAAAGTGTACAGCCATTGTTGTGTCAGCAGAAGCAGCCTCGGCTGTGTAAGCAGCAGAGGGAACTCCTGCGACTGTTAGCAGAACAAGCAGCAGAGAAAGAAAAAATGTCTGCAGCTTTCTGCGAAAAGAACGTTTGTGATGCATGAGAAGTCACCCCTTATCTTAAGTATTTTCAGGGGAAATTATAAAACAGAAGAGAAAGAAAAGCAAAATAATATATGTGAAAATACAGAAAACAGATAAACAGGAAGAACGAAATTTTTATATGCAATGTTCAGAGCAACGTTTGAAAGCGATAACAGGAAAAAGTGAAGTATAACAATCACAAAAAAAGCAGTCAGAATAAAAATCCTAACTGCTTTCTGTTGATAGCCAGTACGGGAATCGAACCCGTGTTTCCGCCGTGAGAGGGTCGGCGTCTTAACCCCTTGACCAACTGGCCATATTCATTTGTGTCGTTTTGCTCTTGATTTCTGTTGTTTCCCGCAACCCGACTTCGTTAGTATATAATACTTTCTTACAAAATAGTCAAGCACTTTTTTTACTTTTTTTGAAAAAAAACTTTTTCACCCTGTTTTTTGACAATTTTTTTGACGGAAAAATCGATTGATGATATGATAGATACAAAACGAAATGGAATAAAAAATATAAAGAGGAAGAGTATGGATTACAGAAAAAGAAAAATTTGATATGGAAGGAGAATCCTTTCTTTTTGTTGTTGTGCTGCTGGTTTTCGGCGCGATCTTTGCGGCAATCCACACAGGGGGGCTGATCCAGAAGCAGGACAGTGTACAGCTTCTTAACAAAGGATGGTACTACATTAAAGACGGAAAAAAACAGGAGATCACCCTGCCCGCGGAAATTCCGGCAAAAACAGGTGAAAAGCTGATCCTGTACAATGAAAGTCTGGGAGCGGAAAGCAGAGGAATGACCGTGGTTTCTACAGGAGCCCAGTACGATCTGGTGATACGCCTGAATGGAAAGATACTGTATGAATATAAGGAGGCCATGTTTTCCAAAAATGTGCAGATGCGTTCCAAGGTGCAGTGCATCGCCGCTCTGGGTAATGACACAGAGGGAAAAGTCCTGACGTTCAGCTATTCTGCGCCTCAGAGAGGAAAATATGTTATAGAGCCGGTATGCATAGGAACCGGAAGTGCAATAGCCTGGTATCAGATCAGAAAAGCAGCCATTCCTTTAGGGGCGGCAACGATCATGATCGTATTAAGTATGATCGCCCTGTGCATCTGCATCTATATGAGAATAAGGCAGATGTCGGACAGACGGTTCCGGGATGTGGCACTGTTCCTTATGATGTGCAGTATCTGGCTGGTGACGGACTCATCACTGGCACAAAGCTACAGCAGATGCCCCGAAGTATTATGTCTCATTTCTTTTTATATGTTCATGCTGCTGGCAGTTCCGATGTTGCGTTTTTTGCAGAATATCGGAAACATGAAAAAATACAGGCTCCTGGATCTTGGAATCTTTACATTTTATCTGAATGCTGTTTTACAGGGAGTTCTGGTGATCCTGGGAGCCTTTGAATTTAAGGATATGCTGTTTGTAACACATATCCTGCTGTTTGTGTGGGTCCTGATATCAGCGGTACTTCTGATCCGGGAGTACCGGAAGCATAAACAGCGTGAGATACATCTGCTTCTCATTGCATATATCATCGTGGGAACAAGCGGTATCATAGCGCTGATCCTGTACTGGCTGTTCGAGATTTCCTACTATGGATCCATTTTTGAATTGGGAAATCTTGTGTTTCTTGTGCTGGTCATTGCAGACGCAGTCATGATGATGGCAGACAACGTCCGTTACCGTCTGGAATCCCAGGCTTACGAACGACTGTCCAGAGAGGATGGGATGACAGGACTTGAGATGAGAGCCAATTTTGAGAAAAAACTGGAAAGTATTTCCGCAGATATGGGCAGATACCGGGATATCCTTCTTATGTATATCGATATCGATCAGCTTCGCGTGATCAACGAAGAATACGGACGGGCTGCAGGAGACGAGATGGTGGTGATCTCGGCCAGATGTGTGGAGAACGTTTTCCGGGAAAAAGGAACCTGCTACCGCATCGGCGGGGATGAATTTGCGGTTCTGGTCTATGATCCGGAAGTACCGGATGAATTCTGGCCGGAACGCTTGAAAGAAGAGCTACGGAATATCGGGAGAGGATGCAGACATCGTTTTTCGTTGTCCCTGGGATGCAGCCATCTGCGAAATAAGGATGGCTCTCTGAAATCCATGGGAGAATGGAAATATGAGGCAGACAGGAAGCTTTATGAGAACAAAAAGAAGGGGGATTTGAAAAATGGAGTATATTAACTGTTTTCAGATCACATCCCTTGTTTTGGTGACGATGATCGCGATACATTATTTTTCTCATAAAAGACTGAACAATGCGGAAAACAGGAATTTTGTATGTTTTCTGGCTTTCAGCGGCGTTTACGTGCTGCTGGATATGCTGAGTGCGGTGATCGCGGGAGGCGGCAGCAGCGAAGGCTGCAGAATGTCAGCGCTGGTCCTGACGCTCTATTATTTCTGTGATGTCATACTTACCTATGGGCTTTTCTGCTACATTCGGATCATCACCGGAAGACAGAAGGAGAAGTATAAATGGCTGAAAACCGGCTGGGTGGTCCTGCCGGCTGCAATGCTGCTGGCAGTTACAGCAAACTTACGGACGGGATGGCTTTTTTATTTGACCAGGAAGGTAGATTTATCCGGGGAAGTTTTCATTTTCTGCTCTATGGATATGTATTCTTTTTTATGCTGGTGATCGTTGCATTTATGTTACTTTATGGAAAAACAGCAGAAAAAGAAATACGGCGCACCATATGGAGATTTTGGTTTATCGAAGCAGCCTGCCTGTTTCTCCAGATTGCCGCGGAAAGAATACTGCTTACCGGCTTCGGACTTTCTGTAGGACTTTGGCTGATCTATCTTACTATGAACAATCCAGGTGAATATACGGACAGTATGACAGGTTTATTTGACAAACAGTATTTTGACAAATGGATCGGAGAAAAGCTCTATCGAAAAGAAAGCTTTCATCTGCTTGCTGTGGATGCCCGCAATATGAAGCAGATCAACCGGATCTACGGTACCAGAGTGGGAGATCAGCTGCTGATCCGGGCGGCGAAGGGATTTCGGGAGATCACGGATTCAGTGCAGATCTTTCGTATCACAGGCAATTGCTTTCTGGCAGTGCTGGACTCGCTGACAGATTATGAAAAAGCCAGAGACGGCATAGAAGAATTTCTGAAAAAGCCGTTTTTATCGAAAACGAAAAGGTGTCGTTCCATGCTGCGATCTGCGGGATCATGAATGCGGAAAAACTGGAAAAAGAGGATAGTATTCTTTCTTATATTGAATATATGATCTCTCTGATACAGAACCGTCAGGATACGGTCCTGATCCAGTCGGACAGCAAGATCCTGGAGGGCTTCCGCTATGAACAGGAAGTGGAGCATTTTCTTCAGAAGGCTGTGAAAGAGGATCTGTTTGAAGTATATTATCAGCCGGTATATTCTAATAAAAAACCAGGATTTTATTACTCTGGAGGCACTGAGCCGGCTAGAAACATCCTGCTCTGGGAATGATCCCGCCGGATGTGTTTATCGGGATCGACGGAAAAACAGGGAATGATCTCGGCAGTGGGATGTCTTCAGCTTCACAAGGTCTGCCGTTTTATAAAAGAACATGAATATATCATGAATACAATGGTATTTCTGTCAGTGTTGATTTATGGGGGCCCGGAAGCAAACTGTTTGGGAGTGACTTTTTCAGCAGTGAGGTAGCTGTCGATGTTAATCTTAAAAATCGCTTTTTCCCGATTGTAGAATTAGGATATGGCAATACTGATACTTGGAGCGACAAAGGAATACATTATAAAACCGGTGCTCCCTATTTCCGTATCGGTATGGACTATAACGCGCTTTATAACAAAAAACACGGACATATGATACTCGTTGGCCTGCGCTATGCGGCAACGAGCTTTAAATATGATGTAGAAGCGTTAGGCATCAACGACCCTGAATACGGGGGAAGTTTGGGTAATCCGAATTTGATAGACGGCATTTGGGGAAACAGCCTGCCTTTTAATTATAAAGGAATGAAAGGCTCGATGCAATGGGCCGAATTTTGTGTCGGCATACGGGCGCATGTATGGAAAGACCTGTATATGGGTTGGGCGTTACGTTTCAAATTCCGTATGAGTTCTTCTGTTGCCGAGCATGGTGATCCATGGTACGTACCGGGCTACGGAAAGTACAATGGAAACACAACCGGGGTTACCTATACAATAACTTATAAACTACCATTCTAAGAGATAATGACAGGATTAGAAATCTGGTTGCTTGCCATAGGGCTTGCTATGGACTGTTTCGCTGTATCCATAGCCAGCGGCATTATATTAAAACGTGTTCAATTGCGCCCGATGCTGATAATGGCATTGGCTTTCGGCTTTTTTCAGGCACTCATGCCATTGCTTGGCTGGATAGGCGCCAGTTTTTTCAGCCATCTCATTGAAAGTATAGACCATTGGATAGCTTTTGCCATTTTAGCTTTTCTGGGTGGACGTATGATTATGGAATCTTTCAAGGATGAAGATTGCCGGCACGAGTTCGATCCTACCAAGCTGAAAGTAGTAGCGGCATTGGCGGTAGCCCACCAGCATCGATGCCTTGGCGGTAGGTGTTTCGTTCGCTTTTCTGGGAGTTTGCAACTTTGCATCCATTCTGCCCCCTATCGGCATCATAGGATTTGTGTCGTTTGCCTTATCACTGGCAGGATTGATGTTCGGCATCCGGTGCGGATGCGGCATCGCCCGCAAGCTGCGTTCCGAACTGTGGGGCGGCATTATCCTCTATCGTTATCGGAACGAAGATATTGATAGAGCACTTGTTCTTTTAAATAAAGAGTGAAAAACGAAGAAACGGCAGGCTGTCCGATAAAAGGCAGTCTGATAGAAGGATAAAAAAGAAGATCGCTTAATTTATTTATACAGCATCATACATTATGGAGAAGAAAGCACAACGTAATTTTTTATGGGTTGCCCTGCTTGCCCTCGGCACTATCGGAATACTTGCACGCCACAACCGCGCTGTTCCTTATCAAACTGTCAGCGGACTGATATTCGGAACGGTCTATAACATAACCTATCAGTACGACAGCAATTTGAAAGCCGAGATAGAAGCTGAGCTTAAACGGTTTGACGGATCTCTATCTCCGTTTAACGATACGGCAACGATTACGCGCATCAACCGGAACGAAGAAATCATTCCCGATACTTTCTTCACCAACGTATTCCGCCGCAGCATGGAAATCTCCCGGGAGACCCAAGGTGCTTTTGACATTACGGTAGCCCCGCTTGCCAACGCATGGGGATTCGGATTTAAGAAAGGCGCATTTCCCGACTCTGCTATGATAGACAGCTTGCTGGACATCACAGGCTATCCGAAAGTATCGTTATCCGCCGACGGAAAAGTTATCAAACAGGATTCCCGCATCATGCTTTCGTGCAGCGCCGTAGCCAAAGGCTATGCAGTAGATGTCATTGCGCAATTGCTGGAAAAGAAAGGCATCGGCAATTTCATGGTAGATATAGGCGGCGAAGTGGTGGTGCGCGGAGAAAACCCGAAAAAAAGTTTATGGCGCATCGGAATCAACAAGCCGATAGACGACTCGCTCGCCGTAAACCAGGAATTGCAGACCATACTGCAAGTTACCGATGTGGGCATAGCCACTTCGGGAAATTACCGAAACTATTACTACAAAGACGGCAAAAAATATGCCCATACTATAGACCCGCGCACAGGCTATCCGGTGCAGCACAGTATCCTGTCAGCCACAGTGATTGCCCGCGACTGCATGAGTGCAGATGCCTATGCCACCGCTTTCATGGTCATGGGCCTGGAAGAAGCCGAACGCTTTGCCGATTCACACCCCGACCTCGACGCATGCTTCATATATGCGGACGAAAAAGGGGAACTCCGGATGTTCTACACGAAAGGAATGGATAAATATATGACGGTAAAATAGCGATTCGTCCCGGTTTTCATCCTCCGCGAAGTTTTATTTTGAAAAACATCTGTCACGCTATCACAAAAATAAGATAATAAGCTATCATACAATAGACTATAGCGTGACAGATAAGTATGACAGATAAAAATCCCTACAAGTAGCTGTCACACGTTGTGTCGTCCTGTATCGTCCAGATTTCGGCTGAGCAGTTCAACAGCTCCGAAATGAGAGAAAGTACACCTACTTGTTTATTCAACAGCCAAACAATAGCCAACGCATTAGTTATCAGCATAAAACTTTTAGTTCAAGCGGCAAAAACAAAAAGTTCCCCCTGATAAAACTGCCGGTTCCAACCGTTAGACATCACATTCATCCTATTTATAAAAGACAAAATATACCGCCAGTACCAGACAAACGAAAGCTGCAAAATGATTCCAATGCAGAGATTCTCCTTTAAAACAGTACGGTAGTGAATATTGTAAAGATGATAAGCGTCACTACTTCCTGGATAACCTTAAGCTGCATCAACGAAAAAAGGACCGCCATTGCCTATGAACCCGATGCGATTGGCAGGAATCTGAAATGAATACTCCGCCAACGCTATCATCCACGAGAACAAAATAAACGGCATAGAGAGGCCAGTTGGAGATAACTTTCATCTCCTGCAACTTCAAATGCCCGTACCAGGCAAACGTCATGAAGACATTGGATACAATTAAAAGTAAAAATAGGTGTAAAAAAGCTTTACATATAATGATTAGTGATTAGAAATTGCTTGTCAGCGGCTTGTCCGCCCTTC
>ENA-OQKC01000529-OQKC01000529.1-human-gut-metagenome-genome-assembly--contig:-NODE-529-length-15896-cov-4.703849_pt1 | contig 15896 bp, 18 predicted proteins | sample MGYA00242774_ERZ504790 | MGnify/ENA primary metagenome ERZ504790 (study PRJEB26092, sample SAMD00036419) | human gut metagenome | host: Homo sapiens | study: EMG produced TPA metagenomics assembly of...
AGTGGTTTATAGCTGATGTGCATATTGTTTTCCTGCCTTTCTATCCATACCACCGGGGCGGCTGCCCCGGCAGGAACTTTTCTCTTATTATAGCACCAATCTTGTGAAATCACAATTTATTCTTGTATCCTGCCGCTGATACCGTCTGGATTGGTTTTCCTTTCTTTTTTGTTCCCTTTAATTAGCCATGAACTGCTTCATGCCCTGGCTTTTCGCGCCCGGATTGTCATTGCCGTAGCCCTCCATCAGATTGATTACGCCCCAGATACCAAGCCCGGCTCCAAGTGCTACAACAAGGGTCTGCAAAACGTCTACTGCGCTATTGAAAAATGCCATAAATATATCCTTTCTGCCGCGTCTGCGGCTGTCCGGCAAGCGGACAAAAGGCGGTCAGCATATGCCGCCGCATAAAAAAACCGCCCTCTGGTAAAGGCGGCTGTCCCCGCGCTGCGTAAGTTCTGCTGCGCGGCGGTATTCAGTTGTAAGGGGTGCGGCTCCTGCCGCTGTGTACTGCGCCGGAAAGTGGGGGCGCGTATCATGTAGCCGGTATGGATAGATGTGATTGCTTCAATCGCTCCTTTCTGTGTCCCGCTGTGCTGCCGGACGTTTTTTTTCAGACTTGCGGGAAGTGAATAGCTTGCGTAGCAAGGTGTTCGCTTCCCGAAAGTTCACAAAGGGGTAGCTGCCGCAAGGCAGCGTAGGGGAAGTGTAGCTTCCCCTGTCCCCCGGCGGTCTGCCATGCTGTCACTGTTGCGGGATAAGCCCCCGGCGCGTGACATACTCCGTTGCAAAACGGCGGTGTTCCGCTTCCTTTTCCCGCCAATACTCCCATAATGCAGCGTCGGCGGCTTCCGCAACATTCATTAAAAACCGTTCAAGCTGCTTTTGTTTTTCCTCTGCGCTACGTTTCCTCATGGTCTGCGTCCTCCTGTAAGTCTGCCGCGTCAATCTCGTAATAGTCAAAAACCTCGTCGGGCTTGACAATGGCGGGGCGGCGTTTAAGGTGCTTTTCCATGTCAAAGGCGTTCTTCGGGTCTGCGTCGGACAGGTACTTGTATTTCGGGTGTTTCGTTATGTCGAATTTGTCCGAAAAGAACGGGCGCACCCCGCGTAGCTGCAAGATACATTTCCCTCCGTCCATGACTGCGATTTCATCTTCCGTCATAAGCTGCTTTCCCAATTTCTGATAGTTCAGCCCATGCGAAAGCTCCCGCCCCCTTGTTTCGGAAGTGTTGAAGCTGTCAATGGTTTCTTTGCCTAAAATTTCTGAAATTTCTTTGAGCGTCGTTTTTTCCTTGCCGCCCAAGAAAAGCGTGGTGTCGCAGTTGCCGACTATGGTATCGGCGTTGTCCTTGTAGATTGCCTTTAGCTGTGACTGGCTCTGCAAGATGATTGACGCGGATATTTCCCGGCTCCGTATCGTTGCAATGAGCTTTTCAAACTTTGGTATCTGCCCGAATAGCGATAGGTAAGCCTCTGGCGTTTCCACCTCGGGCTTTTCCCCCGCTCCACACCGTGCGTGATAGTTTCCCATCACACGGCGTTCCACCGACTAAGATTACTTTTTAGTGCCTATATAGTCCTCGAATTGTATTTCCTCCAACTCTCTGTGTTTTCGGAGTTTATTGATTTTATCTTTCATTTCTTCGGTCAACTGTAAGTCTTTAAGCAACTTTCCAATTTTTACAGGATTCGTTGCTCCAACCAGTTCTGACACCTCTTTTGACAGGATAATCAAATTCCTGTAAGTGTCGTTTCGCTCTCCCTTACATGGTTTGATATGCACACATACCATATCTGATATTGACAGGGCATTGTGCGTTACCGCACATTTGCCTTTTTGTGCGATATATCTCGAAAGAGCGTTGTCTGCCATCTCCAACGTAGGGTAGAGATGTGCATTTTCCATCATGTATTTCATAACATCGTAGCTGATACAGTTTTCGATGTCTGAATACTTCCTCACATATTTATTGACTTCACGCCTTTTATATTTGGGGTATTCATAAGCCACATATCCAACAGGGATAATCATTCTTCCCTTTATCCATCGGAACTGCTTAGACTTTCCATACTTTTCCTGAATAAACTTGCTGGTTATCTCGCCTTGACGTTCTATGGGGCAACAGCGGTTATTATGATTCATGCCGTTACTTTTTCCCGTTACTTTAAAGGCGATTTCCGCAAAGTCTGCTGATACCATAGTTGCCATACAGTAATAGTTGTGCATTCCCATAACCATTGCATTATAAAGACTTATATTTCGGTCTATCTCGCTTTGTTTGCTTGGATTCTTTATGTCTTTCCAAACGTCACTTAGCTTTTTAATGACCTTTGCTTTACTCTTGTCTGCCATGTGGGAACGTATTACCCACTTACTGCCTTTTGGTACAACCTTAAATTTGATACCGAGGAAAGTAGTGTAATTCTTCCGCAAGTTTGTGATTACCCGACTTTTCTCCACTGGTCTGTAAATGCAGATTTTCTGCCAGCCAGAGTTTTGTGGCACACATTACCTTTTTCGCCGTTGCATAATCCCGACAGAATAGCTTAAAATCATCTGCATACCTTACGATATACATTTCTTTCAAATCGGTTTTTGCTCTCAGCTTATTCCATTTCTGCGTTCTGTCTACTGTGAGGACGTTTCCCTCTTTATCAGTCTTGTTAAACTCTAAACCTGTTTTACCCTCTTTGATTTTGAACATTTCCCACTGACTGGCAATCCACCAGTCCAGTTCATTCAATACAACATTTGCAAGAAGTGGGGATAGAATCCCCCCTGTGGTGTACCCGTTTCGGGAGTGATTATAATGTCATTGAACAGGATTTCCGCTTTCAGCATCTGCTTGATTATCATAATCAGCTTTCTGTCCTGTATGCCGATTCCCCACAACTGCCGAATCAACTTACTGTGGTCGATATTATCAAAGAAGCCAACAATGTCTACATCTACTACAAAGTGCAGATTCTGCAACTGTGCCATTTTATAGCATTGTGCGATTGCATTCTGCGTTGACCGATATGGTCTGAAACCATTGTTCCGCTCATGAAATTTCGCTTCACAAATCGGCTCCAGTATCTGTAAGATACACTGTTGTATCAGTCTGTCCCAAATACTCGGAATCCCTAATGGGCGGGTTTTTCCGTTGTCTTTCGGGATTTCAACTCGTCTAACCTTTTTTGGCTGATAATAGTTCAACTTATTTCTGACGGTTTTAATGACCGATTCGATGGGCAGTGACTGTATCGCTACAATCGTTTTCCCATCTGTGCTGGGAGTTTTGCTCCCACTGTTTTTACAGATATTTCGATATGCAAGTATGATATTCTGCTCTGACACAATCAACGGCATGAGCCTGTCAAATGTCTTTCCATTCTGGCTGTCCTCAAATAATCGGTAGCCTGTTTCTTTAGCGTCATACCTTTCTGCATTTCGCTCTGCTTTGTTTACAATTCGTTTTGCCATAGTAACCAGCTCCTTATCAGAGAATGATTTTTTCTTAGTCGCACCACGACAGCTATGAAAATCTCCATTTTGGTGATTACTATATAGGCATGAAAGAAAATCTTAGTATCGGCTTGAGGCTATCCCTCCACCGCTTATTGTTACGGCTTCACAGGTACTGTGCCTCTACTCTCACAGCCACTAATGCACTTATTATAGAAAGGCTCTTTCAATCCCTTTCCTTTTCAATACAACTACGGTACTTTTTCCGCTGATACAGTCAGCTCCCGTATTGGCTGCTTTCCACGTTCCGCATAACTTAGGATTGTTGCCACTTAGGTCGTTCCTTTAGCCCTGCAAGCATTATCTTCGAGCGAATCCCTCAAGATACCTGTGTCCTGTAAACACAGAGGGCATTTCATACTAACAACTTTTACTTTGCCCCGCTTGCATACCCATTGGTACACTTGCATTTCTGCAAGCCATTCGTTTAGAGCCGTACATTCGGAATCTTTGTCAGACCGCCTTTTTGGTCATTCTAACCATATGGCAACCCCACCCGCACTGTCACACACAACCCGTACCTCTACGAATCTTTCCTCGCCATTAAGCGTTAGGGTGTGCTTCGCACGACTTCCCCGAGCTTATAACCCCAACCGTCTGTATTCGGCTGACGCTATTCGGAGTATTAGTGAATCCCCTTCAGGGCGTTACCCCGTCATTTGAGATTTCAGTTATGCAGTTCTCTAAAACCACATTTATTTAATTGTTTGTGACTTTAGGCTACGCTTTTGTCGGTTATTCCCACCGTTTTAGGCGTAGAACGTGTCACACTGTTGGCAAACTCATCAGCGATGACACGCACATGCACCGGAAGTCTTCCACCATATTCATCATCTGCCTTATCGCAAAGCAGATTGAAAAGCTGTGACTGTAACATGGCAATCACAAAGTTAAAGGTTGTATCTGTGTCGGACATAATCAAGAACAAGGCTGTTTTCCTGTCTCCGATCTTATCCAGTTCCATTTCATCGTAAGACATGATCTCACGAAGTTCTGCGATATCAAATGGGGCAAGTCTGGCTCCACAGGATATCAAAATACTTTTCGCTGTCTTTCCAGTAACAAAATGTCAATAGTTTTTTAATCATTTTTCTCAAAAAGGCAAAAAAATAGAACGTATAGTTTATTTCCATACGCTCTATCTCACATTTCATATTAAATTTTGAATTCTACAAATTTTTTATATTTCGTTGTCAATATGTTTTCTACTCTAACGCCCCTTTTACTTTTTTGTGGGAAATGCACCGCTCCTCCCGATTGGCAAGTGCCTTCACCCTGCCTTCTAACAGAAGTTCCCTTCCTTTTTCATTTCTTGTATACACACAGTCATAATTTCCGATATACGGATGCATGCATTTTGCAAAACGTTCCGCATCCTCCTTCTTTTTCGAAAAACAATTTGGAATGGCATAGAAACCATTCAGTCCTTTGTGTCCCTTCTTTTTCACAAGTATGTAACGCTGGTTGTCGATCACATCAAAAAATTCATTGACACACTGTGCGAACAACGCTTTATCCCTGCCGCTTCCACCGGACAGATAAATAATATGGTTATCCGGTCCGTTTGATTCTGTCTCAACTTTACAGTGTGTTTCTTCCAGAAGCTGTTGCTCCTCTAATGCTTTGCGGATTCCATTTCCAAATGCCTTTAATCTTTTTAGCGGACTTCCCAACATGAAAATTTTCGGGAAACGTATCATAATTCCAGCCAGTCCGGCAGCAATGAAGAAGTAACAGGTTCCGGCCAGGATACCATTTTGGGACGCTGCAGCAACAATACCTGCCCCAATTGCCCCGATCAGACACAGAATTCCTGACAGGATCATTGTAAGAATCGCATCCCAGAAAACAACACTTGTGACAAATTTGTCTTTTACTTCTGTCTCATCCACAATATCCATTTTGTCATAGACTGCAAGTGCACTGTTCCAACGTTCTTTTAACGTATCGCGCTGCCCCGACATTTTCAGCATTTGTCTGTTAATCCTGTCAATATTCGTTTTATTAAATGGCGTTTTAATAACTGACAACCGTTTCATTCCATTTTCAATCGTATTTTCTGTATAATGCAGACCGAGAAAATGTTCCATCCTTCGCTCCAGCATACTGTAATCTTCACTGATCTGATTGTCATCTGCCTTTAGCACTTCGTTCCACGGTCTTAAACAGACTAAATGCCAGATGTTACTTGTTTTTTCCGGATGTTCTTTCATCACACGGATGGCACGCCCTCTCATCTGGTTGCTTAACATAAATGAGCCTACAAAGCTTGCAAGGATCAGGGAATTGATACAAGGAGAATCCCATCCTTCCCCTAACAGCGATTTTGTACCGATCAGCACCTGCATATAGCCTTTTGAGAAAATATCTGTTACCGCCCCTGTGAGAAAATGTGCATTTCCAACCGCTGTCACTTTAAGATAATCTGTTTCAGAAAGATTTCCGATCCTGCTGAATGTAACTTTTCCGCTCATTCCGATCGCCTGCTCTAATGCTTCTCTTGCCTCTGCCGGAATGATCACAATCGTTCCACAAAGCACCCCAAAACGGATTTGTTCGTTTTTCTTTTCATTGTCACGACGGAGCATCTCAAAAAACGGAAGCACTCCAAGTGAGTTAACATCATATTCTGTATTTCCAATTGCTTTTTCATATTCTTTCCGGATGTAATCTGTCAAAACAAGCAGCCTCAAATCCTGACCGGATGCCTCATATTCATGGAACACAATATCACGGATGCTGTTACATTTTCCAAGGGAATTTGTGAGCATTTTTTCCACTGCCGCACTTTTCGTCATGACGACTTTTTTCTTTTCTATCAGACCGTCGGATTTTAAATCAGCAATTAGCAATTCACGATATGTCTTGTCACACAGGTATGAATCCACATCATCATACAAGAATCCCTGTAACAGACGCTCCATCCATTGCACATTCATGTCCGGTAATTTTTTTGCCCCCAAAAGCCTCTGTAATCTGGACGGAATTGCAATATTTTTGCTCTGTAAATAAATCAACAGTGATGCCAGATATGCCGGATTATCCAGAAGCAGATCATCTGAGAGCTGTCCACTGAACCCCTTATGGCTTCTTACGTACGTAAGGAACTGAGTATCCCGCATGATTTTTTCTGTCATTGCTTTACTGCGTTCTTCAAAACGTCTGACTTCCTTCTCTTCTTCTTTTGTTGGATAGTTGAAGTAAACATAATCCTGATGCGGACAGAGGCTTCCCTCTTTTACGAGCTCCGGTATCGTAATCTCTTCATCGATCTCTCCACACATATTCATGTACCGCGTCCACATAGCCGGTGTGGAATCATATGGTGGTGTTGCTGTCAAAGCGATGATTTTAAGGTTATTCACCTGTTTTTTGAATTCTTCTAATGCTTTCCACCATTCACTTCGCAAGTGGTGGCATTCATCCAGACAGAGTACTTCGATCCCAGCCTCTTTCATCGTCCCAACCAGATCAAAACCGCTGTAATCTACTTCCTTTGTCTCTGTTTTCGCCGGGCACTCGTCTGTGCCTGTGCCACTATCCTCACCTGCATCTTCCTGTATTCCCTGAAATCTTGTCATGGCACTGTGTAATGCCTGATAGGTTGCAACCGTGATCGCCTTTGGCTGTTTTAAATTCTGTGAAAGATAATCTTCCCCCTGTATGCCCTCACATAAAAAAGCTTCCTCAATCCTTGCGATCCACTGCTCCCGGATCGTAATGGATGGTGCCAAAATCAGTGCTTTTCCGTTCATCCTGCGGATCAGTTCAATTCCCAATGTCGTTTTCCCGGATCCGGGTGCCGCTACAATATGTATTTTTCCATCTGCCATGTACCTGTCTGCGTGTTCCAAAACCCTTGCCTGATACCTTCTCCATGTTCCTTTAAACTCTAAAATACCTTCGTAATTCATAATCATCCATTTTCCTCTGCTTATTCCACTTTTTCTGTGGTCTGTAACTATTATATACAACTGCCAATTTTCTTACAAGAAAGATTCCGTGTCCAATAAGAAGTATGCCTATGTTGGGATATTTAAATCATTCTGCATCCTCAAAGCAAATGAATTTAAATAGAATTTCAGGTGTGCCTGTGATAAAATATTAATAAGTTTAACAACTGAAATTTGACTGTATCATTTTGTTCATCAAATTTATTATTCATAAGGTGTCTATTTTGATCCTAAGAAGAAATGAATTTTAGGTCTTGTATATTCATCAAACTGATCTTCTGTCTCTGTATCAAATGAACAAGACAAACTGATAGGCGCATCCTGATCATAGAAACGGAAACTCTTATAAAATGTCCCATTTAGAAATTCATCTTTAAATTGTTGTGGAATAGCCTGATAAGATAATATCTCAGGATTAGATACGGATACATTTAAATTCTCAAAAGACTTTTGTAATGTCGCAAAATCTTTTTCTGTCTGCATTAAATTCTCTTCTAAACTCTTATTAATATCCACACCTTCTACATATGAGATATTGATGATAGTACCACTATTATTGACTTGAACATGAACATAACAATCAGTAGCACCTGAATCTCTTAAATATCCCATAACAGTATAACTTGATCTACTACGTGATTCATTTGGATTGTCTGCATGTACTCTTACACATACAGGTTCTAATGCCTTTTTTACTATTTCTACTTGTTTTGCAGAAGCTGCAATTCTTTGATCCATTGCCTGCTTTCCTTTTATATATTGAGGTATATAAGTACCGACTACAATAAGTATTGGGATAACTGCAAAGGCAATGAGTTGTTTTTTTATATCAGGAATAGGGATTCTATAAGCATGTGCCATGTTCTCGGCATTACTTCCTGCTTCAGATAACATATCTATAGATGTAGAGACTGTACTTACTGCACCACGCCACCTGCATAGCACTTCCTATATTCTTTGACAGTATCTATTATCTACTTTCTTTAAGGAATCGACCAACAGCTTGTGACGACCAAGACGGCAGATACCTCTTTAGAATAATCTGTTTCTGACTGTTTCACATTTAATCTACCTATAAGAGATTTCCATTTCTTACCGTTCATTCCAAACTTAGGGGCAAGTGCACAGAAACAGAATATAATAACATATATAATGACAAATCCTAATGCAGTAAACATCCCTGTAGGCTGAAAACCTTTGTTTTGGAATACTAAATCATCTATCATCTCTAATGGTACTATTAATGCACATTGTACAAATGAAAAGATGAGTGCAACCACTGCAATCTTTGGATATATACAATATCTTTGAATCATTTTTTTCTCTTTATTGTTAATCATGGATATCACCTCTGTTTCTAGTATAACTTATTTTTGAATGAAAAAAAGAGCGATATTTTGCTCTTACTATATTTGTTTCTTAACTAAAAGGAAATTACGAATATTTTGATGTTTAATACCATACTCAAGTTTGATTGTATCATGGTTCATCCTTGACCCGTTAGAGGGCAACGCATTTAATCCGAACAGCTCATTTAAAATAATATTATTCCTTTATAATTCTACAAACTTGAATTTTGTCTGATTACCAATTATCTTTTGTAATTTATAGCTGCATCAAAAAGAATACCAATACACTCAAGAGTATCGTTACTATTCCCATTATGATAAACATCATGGAAGTAAAACTTTTTGAAATTGGTCTATCAACATAGCACTTTTTAGGATTGTTTGGATTATAATAAACTGTCATCTTACTGTTGATAGGCCACAACTGCTCTGCAAGTTGACGCAAATTTGCAATGGATCCAGTTTTTACATGTAGCCAGCCTTTTTCATCTTCATAGACTTCTGATTTCACCGGTACGGGTACTCCAGATATTTGCGTTGTTTTAATTCCACAAAATATTTTCTTTGTTTTATAACAAGTTCCATTCACAAAGTACTCCACGATTGGATACACCCTTCCATTTCCCGGAAACCCATATTGTTTAACAATACCGTCTGTCTGCTTTGTACACAATTGATTCTGTCTTTTTACAATGATATTGAAAGTAACTCCTAGTAAAACCAATATTACACCAAGACCTCCAACTGTCATCAATTCTAACCATGCAATTTGTATTTCTGTCATAGTTTCATCACCTCAAATTCCAGTTTTCTTGATTCTGCAAACTTGAATTTGTAATTACATTCCATACATATTGGCATTCTTTACAATCACTCTATCTCCTTTTTCTAATTGTTCCTTAGAAACTCCTCTTAACCCAAGTCCAACATGTTCTGTTTTATATCCACAACCATTTGATTTTCGTTCTTTTGTATGTATATCGATGTTAGTAATTATAGTCTCTAATACACCTCCATTTGTTTTATAAACACACGCATTTTCTCCTTCTCTACACATTCCTGTTGATATGTTTCCTGTGACAACTGTTCCACCCCCCATAATTGTAAATACATCATCAATAATCAATTCAAAGTCTTCTTTTAAACATAATGGAACATCTAATCTGTTCATATACTCTTTTTCTCGCTCTTTTTTGCTTTTACCAAATAATCCCATAGTGTTTCTCCTTTATAACTTCTAATTTGTTGCTCAAATCATATCACATTTTCAAACATATCTCAATTCCAATTGTCTCTGCCCCCATCTATTGCATTGCCTTTCGGCTTGCTTCTGTAACCAGCATCCGGTTAATCTTCTCCTGCATTGTTTCCTTTGCATTTTCATTGAAATGATAACGGACAACATAGACTGTCTGCCCGATTTTCTTTGTAAATGTGTTACCCTCTGTTTTTGTATTCATCATTTTTTCCATAATCATCTATTTCCTTTCTTTCCTGTGCCCGACAGAGAGAGGTTTGCTTCTGTCCCTGCCGGGAGTTTATCGGTACGCTGACAACGCAAGTGTCAACATAGGGTTTGAAACTTTTTTCGGGTAGTTATTTCTGTTTTCCAAAATACTATTGAAAAGTTTTTTGAATGTTCTTGTTGACACCTGTTAAAAAGTAGCTGAAACACCGGTAAATACAAAGGATTTTGGTGTCAACAAAAATGTCAACAAGCAGTAAATTTCCGGGTAATCAGTAGCCTTTCGGCATCAAAATCAGCCTTTCTCTCTGTCGGGCAGATCAAATGGCAGCTCCAACTGTTCTGCTTTCGTCAGCTTTGTAAATCCATCTTTATCCGGTTCGTTGCCACCCTCTTCTTCTGCTCCTTCCCTGATCCAGCTTCTCTGTCTGCCATATCCTTCCTTTGAAAATCTGTGGACTCCGGCTCTCTTCCAGCCAGTGATCTGCGTATCCATAATGGAACAGATCTCATTTGTCTCGAATTTTTTCGGCTCCCGGTCAAAATGGTCAAAGGCTTCTTTCCAGATCTGGACGGAACATACATGACTACCTTTATAAGCGTCCAGCCAGCCTTGTATCATTCCTGCCATCGTATCTTCCTGTGTGAACTGTTTTCGGTATTCACTGATCTCCTGCTCCATTTCCTTTGAGAACTTCAACAGGCTGCTCTTATTCTCCGTTGACCAGTAGATTTCCATTACTTCTGCCCACAACTGGTCAAAATAGGATCTGGCTTCTTTTTCATCATCGAGGATATGCTTCTCTGCCTTACTGCTGTCTATAGCAATCGGCAGGAACCGTCTTGCCCCGGTACGGTCAAAAGGAATGAACTGCCTTGTGTTCGTTGAACCTGCAAAGATACACTGACGCTTCCGGTCTTCCTCATATTTATCATAAGGGTTCCGGTAAGTGTCTTTCTGTCTGGTCAGGAATGACTTGATTTCCTCATTGCTCTTTGCACTGATTGCAGCAATCATCTCCGACATTTCCATAATCCAGTGTCCCCGGAGATGCTCGTATATCTTACTGTCATTCAACTGCTTCAGATCATCAGAAAACCAGTCATCGTTCAATGCAAGAAAACGGAAAAATGTGGATTTTCCGGCTCCCTGCTGACCTACCAGACAAAGCATTTCATCTGCTTTACAACCGGGGCGGTAGATTCTGCTTAATGCTTCCATCAGGAAGTGCTTCACAACCTCATAGACAAAATCCGAAGCATCTGCCCCCATATACCGTTGCAGAACATAACGGATTCTCTCCTGCCCGTCCCACTCCAGTTGTTCCAGATACTCACAGATCGGGTGGTATGCCCGGCTGTTGGCTTCTATGCGAAGTGCCTTATCCATACATTTTTCACTTGTGAGTTTGTAATAGCGTTCAAAGAAATAGTAGAAATAAGTCCTGCCATCATCATCCAGCTTGCAGACTTCCTCATTCCACCAGAGTTTTTTTACAATATCAATCCTGCCTGTCAGCTTGTTGTATTTCATACTCTCACGCACAAGCGGATCATTTCTCAGCACAACCATATAATTTCCAACCGTTGCTTTCGCAGTTCCTTTCTGTGTATATTCCAGCATCTGTTTCACTTCATCGACTTTGCTTTTATCTACCATCCGGAACATTTCTTTCATGGCATCTTTCTGTTCTTTTGTGGCGATCTCCTTTATCTTCTCTTTCGCATTGCTCAATCCGCTCCACCTCCTTCCATTTTTCTTTTACAAGTGCTTCCTTATCTGCCCTGTCCCCAAAGAGCAGGATATCCAGATAATACTCAACAACTGACAACTCCCTGAGAGCAGTCATAAACTTTTCATGCCATTCTTCTGTCCGTGTTTTTGGTGCATACTGTTCTTTCCATTCCAGAAGCAGGCTCAGATAATCCAGATAGGCTCTCAGGCATCTCAGATGTTTTTTCTGCCAAAGTTCTTCTGGTGTCGGCTCTGGCTTTTTTGCTGAAACGCTTCTCCTGTTCTGCGGTGATCCCCTGTCCCTGCCGGAATAAGGAATCCCAAAATCATCTGCCAGCTTCATGGCTGCATCTTTCAATCCAATGTCAAACAGTTGTGCCGTAAAATCAATGGCATCTCCTGTACAGCCACACCCGAAACAATAATATCTCCGGTCAACTTTCATGCTGGGTGATTTGTCATTATGGAAAATGCAGCGGATCAGTCCGCTCCTGTTGGGCTTTAACCCATACCTCTCCGCAGCCTGCCGGACGGTCACATTCTGTTTTACTTCATCAAATAATCCCAATTCGTTTCCTCTCTTTCTTAAATCTGCTTCCCAAATCTGGGAAGCAAGTTTTCACAAAAAACAAAAAAGCACTTTGTCCTGTCCTTACGGAATCAACAAAATGCCCTTATAGTTCCAGATCACTGGAATGTGATCTTCCTTTATTCAGTTGTTTTCTCTCTGCCTCTTCTCTTTGAATCTTTGCTACGTTCAATGCAAGTTTTTCTCTGATTGACGGCTTCACTTCTTTTTTGATTTCTTCTACAACGGCTTTTTTCTTCTCTGGCTGTTTTAACTGACGGACAACCCTCACAACAGCTTTTTCCATCGCATATTCGATTTTTTTAATCAGACCGTCCAGCCTGTTTATCGCATATTCCTTTTCTTTTCGTGATGCCTTACGTTCCGGACTCTGAATCCATCTCTTAGAATCTTCCGCAAGACGAATGTCATCTTTTCTGGTAGCCCGCATTGTTTCCTCTGCGACTTTATCCACAGCCTTGTCATAGGCTTCACTGGATACTTCGTCAAGCAAGGTTTCCACATCTTCAATACGGAGGGTAAGCTGTTGCAGTTCCTCTCTCTGTTCTTCAATCAGCTCGCCCTGACTTAGAATCCGGTCAGAATTGGAAATGAAATTTTCTTTAAATTCTTTTTCCTGCTGTTCTATTTTTTCTTTCTGTGACTGGATAACCTTTTCATTTGCCCTGACATGGTTTGACTGCCTTGCAAGTTCCAGATGATTCGCATTGACCTTATCCCTCTGCTGATTGAGCATTTCCTGCTGAACCGCAATCTCTTCTTTCTGCTTCATTCGGATATAGTCCTGTTTCTCCAGATACTGCCTTCCTCCATAGGACGGTTCTTCGTCAATTTCCAGTCCATGACGTTTACAGATATCCAGGAACATTGTCCGGCAGGCAGAATCAAAAACAACCTTACGGTTATTTGTCTTTGATCTTTTCTTTTCCGGATTCGGAAGTTCAAAGCCAAGTTCTTCCAGTGCCGCTTCCTGTTTCGGTTCAATCTCCCCATACCGGTTCGTAGCATCGAATACATGACGCTCATGAATATGCGGAGTCGCTTCGTCCATGTGCAGTGACCAGTCAATGATATGCACATTAGAACCAAACCGCTCATCGAACTCTTTCTTGAATTCATCAAAAACCAAAACCAGCGTTTCCACAGAAGCGTGTTCATCTATCGTCCCAAGCTGATAGATACTTTCTTCCGGACAGGTCTTTTTATTTTTCAGAACATCTTCCACCCCTTTACATCTGTCGGGGTGTCTTGCTTTCTCATGACGTTTATTCTGGTTAATCACATAATCGCTGTAATGATCCACATAGTATGCCATCTCAATCTGGTTAAAAGAAAAATTATCCTCTTTTCCCCGGTCTGCCATTGTGGTATATCCCTGATAGCAGTCCCAGTAAATATTCTGACGGACACGTTCATTGTCAATATGCTCACTGTGTTCCGGGTCAAATCTCCGGTCATTGTGAAGCGGATTGTAAACACCGTCTTTCCCAGATCTGCCGTTATGCCTTGTGCCTTTCAATTCACATCTCTCCTTTTTTCAAGTTGTTTCCCCGGAGGGGATTGCAGCGAAGCTTCCAAAAGTCTCTGTCCCCGTTACAGACAGTACCCAGTACCATATGGCGAAACGCCATATCACTGGGCAATGGCTGCCGCCCTTAACCTGCTAAGGGCTTTGCCCCTTAACCCCAGCAAGATGCTGCCGCTCTTTGCAATCTGGGCACAAAGGACTTCCAGCCCTCTGTACTCCCAGCAGACAAAACGTAACTCCTGCCGCTGTCCCTTCAGCAGGATCTCCGTTCCGTCTGTTTTTCAAAAATCCTCTGCATCGGATTTTGTGAAAATATAAAAATGGGTAAAACAAAGGGCACTAACTTTTTACGGTTAATGCCCTTTCCTTTACTCATTCACTTTTCAGATAATTCCTGTATGTATCATTCTGATAATTGCTTCAGAACCATTTTAACATTCTTCCTAAGTTTCATTCCGTCCCTCAGTCCCAACCGGTAGAAAAATTCTTCTGTCTCTGCTCCACTGTTAAATATCTGGTCGCAATATTTTGTAATGGCCTCTTCCTGTTTCTGTGGAAGTGTGGCAATCACTTTTTTATATTCTTCCTCAACTTCATCTGGTTCTGTCACAGACGGCTGGCTCAGTTTCCAGTCTGCATACTCTTTTCCCATATGCTCCGTTATGGTCAGGTTGATAAATTCTTCAATCTCTTTTGTAATCTTCATTTAAGAATCCTATTCCTTTCTCCAGTGGTCTACTTCATCAATCTGATTTTGATTGTTTCCAGCCACACCACTGCCCAGCCAGAAAGCACAGCAGGATATAAAGTATAAAACCTGCCACAAGCATCCTGACCGCTTCTGTGCCTGTCTCCTGTCCGAATCCATACCCTAAAACTGCTGTAATGCAGATGATCCCCGACAGGATATGAAATACCGTTGCCGACAGCCATGTGAAGAACATAACCACCAGTTGTATCATTGTCAGGCATATACGCACTGGCAGTAATACGATTTTCACAATAATTCTTACAACAACCATGACTGTCCACCCCTTTCACTGTTTCAGATAACTACGATAGCTGTCTATCACAGAATCTGTCACACCGCTTTTGTAAATCTTTCGGATATCAACGATTTTTTCATCTTTCAAAAGTTTCAGCCAGTCCAGTAAATCTTTTCTGCTGTTTGCAAAATTACAACATCTTCCGTCTGCATATTCAATCCAGTATCTCATAAGTCCCTCCTACACATACACCAGTTCATTTAAAATAATTTCATCTACCCGGCTTCTTGCATTGTTTGCCCAGCGAACCCATTCCATCTGATCTCTGCTTTTCAATTCTTCCGTAATGCCTTCCTGCTCCATAATCTGTTCCATGAGGAAATCCCTGCGTTCCAAACACTGCTCATTCAGATCTGCGAGATACGTCCAGAGCTTACCACTCAATGTCAGATAGGAATACAAGCCACTCTTGTAATCTTTCAGATAGTTTCTGTGAAGACTTCCATAAAAACCAATCTCTCTTTTCTCTTCGGGTACTGCGATCAGTGGCAGATAGATTTCCCCGACAAGGATATAATCCAGACCATTACTGTTATCGTGAATGATTCTTTCTAATTTGCTCATGCTGATGCAACTCCTTTCTTCGGTTCTGCTGGGGGTAAGCAGTGATAGCGGAATGAACACACCTTTTGCAATATCTTCCTGCCGGATCTCTTCTTTTTTTGTCATCCAGTTCGGCTTTCTTTTTTGTCCTTTGTTCCGTTCTATAGTTATTCCTGC
>ENA-OQKC01000530-OQKC01000530.1-human-gut-metagenome-genome-assembly--contig:-NODE-530-length-15884-cov-2.753443_pt1 | contig 15884 bp, 15 predicted proteins | sample MGYA00242774_ERZ504790 | MGnify/ENA primary metagenome ERZ504790 (study PRJEB26092, sample SAMD00036419) | human gut metagenome | host: Homo sapiens | study: EMG produced TPA metagenomics assembly of...
AAGTCATACGAGTATGACTTATGCTTACAAGCACGGAGATGGGCTGAACTGGGGTTAACAAAAAGCGGACATGGAATCCGCTTTTATCAGGTGTTTCTTATATAGTATCATTTTACTGCCGGGTAAAAAGGGCTTTTTTGTTGGTAACTTGCTCTTTTTTGTAGATAACTATGTGGAGAACTTAAAAATAGCTTCTACGATGTTTATTTTAGCAGATTTTCACCGATTGTAACAACGTCTCCGGCTCCCATTGTGATGAGCAGATCACCGGGACGGCAGTTTTCTTTCAGGAATGCTTCGATCTGTGCAAAGCTTGGGAAGTAGTGCGTATCTGTTCCGAGTTTTTCGGTTTCTTTCGCCAGATCTGCCGAGGAGATGCCGAGAGTATCTGTTTCTCTTGCAGCAAAGATATCGGCAAGTACGAGGTGGTCTGCATGAGAGAGCGCCTCTGCGAATTCATGGAAGAACGCTTTTGTCCTTGTATAAGTATGCGGCTGGAATACACACCACACACTGTTGTGCAAAGAGTGCTGCGCTGCTTTTAATGTGGCAAGAATCTCTGTCGGATGGTGTGCATAATCATCAATAACAGTTACTCCGTTAAATTCCCCTTTATATTCAAAACGGCGGTCTGTTCCTGTAAAAGACAACAATCCTCTCTTAGTGATATCTATAGAAAGACCAAGGATATCAGCAACGGCAATGGCGGACAGAGCGTTTGAAACATTATGGTCGCCTGTTACCGACAACTGGATATGATCCGCATATTCACCGCGGCGGAACAAGTCAAATGCGACATGTCCGTTTTCGTCATAAGTAATATTTTTCGCGCTGTAATCAAAACATCCGTTTGTTCCGTATGTCACGACATTGCAGGAAAGACCTTCGTATATCTCGGCATAATCTTTGATCTCGGCATTGATAATAAGAGTTCCGTCTTCAGGAAGCAGTTCCGCAAACTGATGAAATGAATGACGAATATCTTCCAGATCTTTGAAGAAATCGAGGTGATCCTCTTCGATATTAAGGATTACGCTGATTTTTGGGAAGAAATGAAGAAAACTGTTCGTATATTCACATGCTTCCGTAATAAACGTACCTGAATTTCCGACACGGATATTTCCTCCGATCGCCTTCAAAATACCTCCGACTGAAATCGTCGGGTCGAGATCTCCTTCCAGTAAAATATGAGAGATCATGGACGTTGTCGTTGTTTTCCCGTGAGTTCCGGAAACTGCGATCGGCGTATCGTAGTTTTTCATAAGCTGTCCGAGCAGTTCTGCGCGGGTCAGCATCGGAATTTTCAGCGCAACTGCTTCGATCAGTTCAGGATTATTTCGATTGATTGCCGCAGTGTAAACGACACAACCGATATCCCGTGTGATATTTTCCGCTTTCTGACCATAGATAATATGAGCGCCTTCAGAAACCAGTTTCTTCGTTAAAGGAGATTCCTTTGTGTCGGAGCCGGATACAGTGAATCCTTCTTTTAAAAGGATTTCCGCAAGTCCGCTCATGCTGATACCGCCGATTCCTATAAAATGGATATGGATCGGTTCGTTAAAATCAATTTTATACATAATGCTTCCTCTTTTCTTTCACCTAAATGGGTTGAAAGTAACAGTTTCGTCTGCGCCATTCGTAAAATCGCGCTGTATAGCTGAACTGTTACAATTAAAATGCACCGTTATTTTTATGTGTAACAATCGTTTTTTAAAAATTAGTCATAAAATATCATAACCTACTATATTATACTATATATGCAAAAAATTGAAAGAAGTTCTTTTTGTGCGAAATAAACAAAAAGTTAAAAATGTTAAAGAAAAAATTGTAAAAAATGATTGGATAAACATGAAAATATGATATAATAAATATATCTAACTAGAAATGAGGTGACGTAATGTTTAAAAAAGAGATGATTGCAATGCTTTTAGCAGGCGGGCAGGGCAGTCGATTGGGGGTTCTTACAGCAAAAGTTGCAAAACCTGCCGTAGCATTTGGCGGAAAATACCGTATTATCGACTTTCCGCTGAGTAACTGTATTAATTCAGGAATTGATACAGTAGGAGTGCTGACTCAGTACCAGCCGCTGAGGCTGAATACTCATATCGGAATAGGAATTCCGTGGGATTTAGACAGAAATGTCGGAGGTGTATCGATACTTCCTCCTTATGAGAAGAGTTCTAACAGTGAATGGTACACCGGTACGGCAAACGCGATTTATCAGAATCTTGATTATATGGAGACGTATAATCCGGATTATGTTCTTATTCTTTCAGGCGACCATATTTACAAAATGGATTACGAAGTGATGCTTGATTTTCACAAAGCGAATCATGCGGATGTGACGATCGCGGCAATGCCTGTTCCGATTGAAGAGGCGAGCCGGTTCGGCATCGTTGTTACTGATCATGAGAGCAGGATTAAAGAGTTTGAAGAAAAACCGGAAAAACCAAGCAGTAATCTGGCGTCGATGGGTATTTATATCTTTAGCTGGCCGGTGTTAAAAGAAGCTCTTATCAAGTTGAAAGATCAACCGAATTGTGATTTCGGAAAACATATTATTCCGTATTGTCACGACAAAGGGGACCGGCTTTTTGCATATGAATATAACGGTTATTGGAAAGACGTAGGAACATTGAGTTCGTACTGGGAAGCCAATATGGAACTGATTGATATTATCCCTGAATTTAATTTATATGAAGAATTCTGGAAGATCTATACGAACAGCGCGAATATCCCACCTCAGTATATTGCGCAGGACGGAGTGGTAGATCGGTGTATTATCAGCAACGGAACAGAGGTGTACGGGGAACTGCATAATTCGGTTTTAGGCGGAAGAGTGCGCGTCGGAAAGGGAAGTGTCGTTCGTGATTCCATTATTATGCAGGGAGTAACGATTGGAGAGAACTGTGTGATAGACAGGGCGATCATAGCAGAAGATACGGTAATCGGAGATAATGTTGTGATCGGAATCGGAAGCGATGTGCCGAACAAGATGAAACCGAACATTTACAGTGGAGGACTTGCTACGATCGGCGAGAACTCTGTGATTCCGTCAAACGTGCAGATCGGAAAAAATACTGCGATCAGCGGAGTGACAGCGGCGGAAGATTATGAGGACGGCGTACTTGCAAGCGGCGAAACCTTGATAAAGGCAGGTGAGAGAGTATGAGAGCAGTAGGACTTATTTTGGCAGGAGGAAACAGCAGGAAGATGCGCGAGCTGACTGCAAAAAGAGCGGTGGCTGCGATGCCGGTAGCGGGAAGCTATCGTGCGATTGATTTTGTACTCAGCAATATGACAAATTCTCATATTCAGAAAGTTGCCGTGCTGACACAGTACAATGCCAGATCGCTGAACGAGCATCTGAACTCATCAAAATGGTGGGATTTCGGAAGGAAACAGGGAGGATTGTTCGTGTTCACGCCTACGATTACGGCTGACAACGGATATTGGTACAGAGGAACGGCAGATGCCATTTACCAGAATCTGGATTTCCTGAAAAAATGTCATGAACCATATGTGATCATTACTTCTGGTGATGCGGTTTATAAGCTGGATTATAATAAAGTGCTTGAGTATCATATTGCGAAGAAAGCAGACATAACGGTTGTGTGCAAGGATCTTGAACCGGGAGAAGATGCCACGAGATTTGGAACGGTTCGCATGAATGAAGAATCAAGGATCGAAGAGTTTGAAGAAAAGCCGATGGTGGCTCATTCGCATACGATTTCAACAGGAATTTATGTTCTCCGCAGAAGACAACTGATCGATCTGATCGAGCATTGTGCGGAAGATGAAAGACATGATTTTGTAAACGATATTTTGATTCGTTATAAAAATCTGAAAAAAATATACGGATATAAGATCAACAGTTATTGGAATAATATCTCAACGGTAGATGCGTATTATAAGACAAATATGGATTTCCTGAAACCGGAAGTAAGAAACTACTTTTTCAGAGAGCTTCCAAGCGTATATTCAAAGGTAAGCGATCAGCCGCCTGCAAAATATAATCCGGGCGCAGTTGTGAAAAACAGTCTTATCGGAAGCGGAAGCATCGTAAACGGAACGATTGAAAATTCCGTTATCTTTAAAAAAGTATTTGTCGGTAATAATTGTGTGATCAAAAATTCAATTATATTGAATGATGTATATCTGGGAGATAATACATATATCGAAAATTGTATCGTAGAGAGCAGGGATACAATAAGAGCGAATACAAGATACGTCGGAGAAAACGGCGTAAAAGTTGTAGTAGAGAAAAATGAGCGTTACGCATTGTAAAAAAGCGGCGTAATACTCCGAAAAGGCAGAAAAGAAAGGAGATCTGAACCTATGCAGATCACAGATGTACGAGTGCGAAAAGTTGCGAAAGAGGGAAAATTAAAAGCGGTTGTATCCATTACGATCGACGATGAATTTGTTGTTCATGACATTAAAGTTATAGAAGGAGAGAAAGGAATGTTCATTGCCATGCCAAGTAAAAAAGCAATGGACGGTGAGTACAGAGATATTGCACATCCGATCAATTCTAATACGAGAGAACGGATTCAGTCTATGATTTTAGAAAAATATGAGCAGGCATTAGCAGAAGAGCCGGATGGGGAAAATCCATAGATAATGTATGATAGATACCTGATAATATGAAATATAAAACGTACCCTAATAAAAGAAAACGCATATCAAGAAGCGTGTCGGATCATTAGGGTACGTTTTAGTTTTATTTATTGGCTGACGATGACTGTTTGATAACCGGCGCTTCGCAGCCGACGTTCTGTTTCTGCCGCATCGTGAAGTGTGGGGAAAACGCCTACCATGACTCGGTATAATCCGTTTCCCTCGACGACAGAGGCAGGAAAGTCAAGTTCGGACAACTCCCGGCGGAGTCGTTCGGCATACAGGGGATTACGAAATGCGCCTGTTTGAACTGTGTAGCGAGGCGGAAGAGGAACGACAGGAACGTTGTCTTCATTAGGAAAGGCATCATCAGGATATGTGTTTTCATCAGGCAGCGGAGCGACCGGAGCTTCATTTTCATCCGGAAGAGGAACAACAGGGGTATTGATGCCGAGTGTATCGAGGATGCCTTCAGCTATGGCAAGGGCGATATCGCTGAAGTTATCGTCAAAGAGCATGTTGTCCGTGTCAGAATTGATAAATCCGACTTCGACAAGAACCGCAGGCATTTTTGTGCGTCGGAGGACAACGAGCCCGGGGCGGGCTTTTACTCCGAGATTTACAAAACCGATCCCCTCAAGTTGTTCGTTTATATTTTCCGCCATCTCCAGTTTAATGCCGGATTTGTCGTAGACAAGAGATTCGACTCCCGAGACAGCGTTATCTTGCGGAAAAGAATTACGATGGATAGAGATGAAAAAATCGACTCCGGCTTCATTTGCTTCCATTGCCTTTTGATAAGGCGACTCGTAAATATCTGTCGTGCGTGTATAGAGAACATCGATTCCCCGCTCCTGCAGAATCTGTCCGATGGCAAGTGTAAGAGAAAGTGTATCGATCTTTTCCTGTCTTCCGTTGTATACAGCTCCCGGATCGCGTCCCCCATGTCCGGCGTCAAGCATGATTGAGTACGGCAAAGTAATATCCTCCTGAATTTTTTATCTGATCTATATAAAATATGCGCTCAGATAAGTAATGTTACAAAATGGATCAATCCCGGAATGTGCCTTTTGGTACTTTCGGGATTGATCCATTTTGTGCTTTGTTTATAAAAATCCGCCGTCAATGCCTATAATCTGTGCGGTGAGATAGGCGGGACTTTCGGCAAGGGCAAGGACTGTCCTTGCAACTTCTTCACAAGTTCCGAATCTGCCGGCGGGAATTTCTTCGCAAAGCATATTTTTTTCTTCTTCATTTAAGCGGGAGTTCATATCTGTGTCAATGACGCCGCAGGCAACGGCGTTTACCGAAATGCCGCTTGGCGCAAGCTCTTTTGCCAAAGCTTTTGTCAGGCCGTGGAGTCCTGATTTGGAAGCAGAATAAGCGGCTTCACAGGAAGCGCCCGCCGTTCCCCACATGGAAGAAATATTGATGATTTTCCCGCATTTTTCAGATATCATATGAGGGGATAGCTTCTCTGCAGCAGTAAAATGCAGAAGAAAGGTTTGTGTCGATCAGATTTTTCCATTCCGAGTCGGAAAGATCGCTTAATAAGCCGAAATGGGAAATTCCGGCATTGTTGACGAGGACATCAACGCCTTGGCAGACTTTTTTTATTTTGCAAAATATGCTGCGGACAACGTCGGGATCGCTTACATCGCCGGGGAGAGCTGTGCAGCCGCCGCCGGAAGCAAGAATTTCATGTTCGGTTTCAGCCAGTTGTTCGACTGAGTTTTTACAATTTATAAATACATGATAACCGTTTTTGGCAAAGGCGACGGCGCAGGCGCGCCCTATTCCTCTGGAAGATCCGGTGATAAGGACATATTTTTTCTTCATTGTTTTCGTACCTTTCAAAATAATTGATTGTCAGAGAACAGTATATCAGGAAAAATTAAGAGGCGCAAATGAGGAAAAGCTGAACGTCGTAATTGTCTTGTACTTAGATTACGGTTGTGCTAAAATTTATAAATAAATTTATCGAGAAAAGTGAATTGTGCGAAAATTAGAAAGCGGAGGATGCGGTATGATAAATGAGGCGATCGAATTTGCGGCAAAGGCACACGAGGGACAGTTGAGAAAAGGTACGAAGAAACCTTATATTGTTCATCCGATAGAGGTGTCAGAGATTGTATCGGCAATGACAGATGATGAAGAAGTGATATGTGCGGCGGTGCTGCATGATACGATTGAAGACTGCAGGGGGATTACAAAAGACGTTTTGAAGCTCCGTTTCGGAGACAGAGTTGCAGAGCTTGTAGCGCAGGAAAGTGAGGATAAGACGCTTAGCTGGAAAGAACGCAAGAGCGCGACGATCGCCAGATTAAAAGACGCACAAAGAGAAATACAGTTGATCGGTCTTGCAGATAAGCTTTCAAATATGCGGGATATCGACAGAGATTATCCGGTTGTAGGAGAGAAGTTATGGGAGCGTTTTCGGATGAAAAGCAAAGCGGCGTTGGAGTGGTATTATAAAGGGGTTCGGGACGCTTTAAAAGAAAACTTTTCCGAAGAGGAAGAGTATAAAGAGTATTGCGGTTTGATCGAGAAAAATTTCGGATCGTCTGAGATAGACATGTCATGGGACAAGCAGGATGTCTGACGCGACAGAGATCTGTTTGCTCAGATATAAATGAATACAAATAACTATAAATAACCGGGCAGAATGCAGATAAATATTTGTGTTCTGTCCGGTTATTATATTTAATTCGGTCAAAATAAGTCAAAAAAGATTATATTTGTGCAAATTCAACGAAAATAAAATGAAAACTATGTGAATTATTATGATTGAATTTGACTGAATATGATTATATAATGACATCAAGAAAACAAAAGACGCAAAAAGAAAAGGAGGAATGGAGATGATCTATACAGTTACATTTAATCCGTCCTTGGATTATATCGTTTCTGTAAATGATTTTCAGCTTGGACTTACGAACCGGACGGATTCGGAATTGATCCTTCCCGGAGGAAAGGGAATCAACGTATCGACAATTTTAATGAATCTCGGAATTGACAGTACAGCGTTTGGATTTGCGGCAGGATTTACGGGAGAAGAGATTATCAGAGAAGTAGAAGCGATGGGAATCCGTTCTGATTTTATTAAGATCGACAGTGGGATTTCACGGATCAATCTGAAACTGAAAAATATTGACGGTACGGAAATTAACGGTTCAGGGCCGGAAATAAGCGAAGAGAAGATCGAAGAACTATTGAGGAAACTGGATATTTTGGGAGAGGGAGATATTCTTGTTCTTGCGGGAAGCATTCCGGCGTCGATGCCGGCGGACATGTACAGTACGATCATGGAACGGCTTCAGCATAAAAATGTAACGTTTATTGTAGACGCTACAAAAGATTTGCTTATTAATGTATTAAAATACAAGCCGTTTTTGATCAAGCCGAATAATCATGAACTGGGAGAATTGTTCGATGTCAAACTGACGACAAGAGAAGAGGTGATTCCTTACGGGAAAAAACTTCAAAAGCAGGGCGCGAGAAACGTTCTGATCTCTATGGCAGGTGAAGGCGCGGTACTCGTAGCGGAAGACGGCAGTGTGTATGAAGCTCCGGCGCCAAAAGGAACTTTGGTAAATGCAGTAGGTGCAGGCGACTCCATGGTTGCCGGATTTACGGCAGGATGGATCGAGAAGAAAGATTACAGACACGCATTTTATATGGGGGTATCCGCAGGAAGTGCAAGTGCATTTTCTGAATATCTTGCAACAAAAGAAGAAATCATGGATCTGTACGAAAAGGTTTCAAAATGAATAAAAACGAACTGTGTACAGTAAAGATGTAAGCAGAAAAGAAAAGTAAACAGAAACAAACAGAAGTAAACAGTAATAAATAGAAACAAACAGAGTTAGAAAGAAACAAACAGAGCCAAACATAAGCAAACAGAATCAAACATAAATAAACAGAAGCAAATAAGCAAAAAATAAACGGAAGAAAACGAAGATGAACAGGAGGTTTTGAGAATGAGGATCACAGATCTGCTTGATAAAAGGAGTATTTCGTTGAGCGAGACTCCGAAAACGAAAAGTGAAGCGCTTGACAGGATTATTGATCTTATGGTTGCAAGCGGAAAGATCAACGACCGTGAAGCATACAGAGAACAAGTATACGCAAGAGAAGAAGAGAGCACCACAGGAATCGGAGAAGGAATTGCCATTCCTCATGGAAAATGTGATGCGGTAACGAAACCGGGTCTTGCGGCAATGGTAGTAAAAGACGGAGTAGAATTCGACGCATTGGACGGACAGCCGGTTACGCTGATGTTTTTGATCGCAGCGCCGAATACGAAAGATAACGTACATTTGGACGTGTTGAGCAAGCTGTCGGTACTGATGATGGATGAAGTATTTGCCGATGCGCTGAGAAATGTAAAAAGCGCCGATGAATTTCTTGATATTATCGATAAGGCAGATGCGGAGCAGGGCGATATTGACGAGCGTCTTGCAGATATGAACGAAGCTTCTGCAAACGGATTTAAAATTCTTGCCGTAACGTCCTGTCCGACAGGAATTGCCCATACTTATATGGCGGCGGAAGGTATTGAGAAAGCGGCGAAGGAAAAAGATTGTTTCGTGAAGATCGAGACGAGAGGCTCGGGCGGAGCGAAAAACGTTCTTACAGAGAAAGAGATCAAAGAAGCGGACTGTATTATCGTAGCGGCAGACGCGCAAGTTCCGATGGATCGTTTTGACGGAAAGAAAGTGATCATCTGTCAGGTATCAGACGGAATCAGTAAAGCGCCTCAGCTTATCGATCAGGCAATGTCCGGCAACGTTCCTGTATATCACAGCGGAAACGAAACGTCCTCTTCGACAGCGGTGTCTTCGTCAGGAAAATCAGGAGGAATCGGACATAAAATTTATACACAGCTTATGAACGGCGTTTCTCATATGCTTCCGTTTGTAGTAGGAGGAGGAATCCTGATCGCGATCGCATTTTTGATCGACGGTTTAAGTATCGACCTTAATTCTCTTCCGGCGGATGAAAGAGCGGCTTTTGGTACGATCACGCCGGCTGCGGCTTTGTTTAAACAGATCGGAGGAGTTGCGTTTGGATTTATGCTTCCGGTGCTTGCGGGCTACATCGCGATGGCGATCGGAGATCGTCCGGCGCTTGCAGTCGGATTTGTAGGCGGAATGATCGCAGCAGGCGGAAAATCAGGATTCTTAGGAGCGCTTGTAGCAGGATTTGCGGCAGGATACATTATCGTAGGTCTGAAAAAAGTGTGCGGCAAGCTGCCCGAAGCAGTCGAGAAAATCGCGCCTGTATTATTGTATCCGGTATTTGGTATTTTGATCATGGGATTACTGATGACGTTTGCGGTCGAACCGGTTATGGGAGGCATCAACACCGCTTTGAATGCGGGACTTTCCAGCATGAGCGGAACGAGCAAGATCCTTCTCGGAATGATCGTCGGAGGAATGATGTCGATCGATATGGGAGGTCCGTTTAATAAGGCGGCATATGTGTTCGGCACTGCGTCCATCGCAGCGGGAAATTATGACATTATGGCGGCGGTTATGGTCGGAGGAATGACGGCGCCGTGCGCGATCGCGCTTGCGACAATGCTCTTTAAAAACAAATTTACAAAAGAACAAAGAGACGCAGGTCCGACAAACTTTATTATGGGTCTTGCTTTCATTACAGAAGGAGCGATCCCGTTCGCTGCATCTGATCCCCTTCATGTGCTCCCGGCCTGTATCGCAGGATCGGCGGTTGCAGGAGCGCTTTCCATGGCGTTTAACTGTACGCTGATGGCGCCGCACGGCGGAATCTTTGTATTCCCGGTTGTAGGAAATCCGCTTCAATATCTGATCGCGCTTGTTGCGGGAACAGTTGTGTCGGCATTGCTGCTCGGAGTATTGAAAAAGAAAGCTTAAAAAGTATAAAAATATAAAGAATAAAAAACTGTTTGTCCTCAGCGGGAAACAGAAAAATAAGAAAAAGCAAAAAAAAGTGAAGCATATAAAGTGAAAAAATGATAGAATAGTGTCAAATAGTAAATACGAGGGTCATCAAAAAATATAGATTGAAAGATGACCCTCGTATTGGAAAAAGAGAAAGAACATATAGTATAGTTTATTATATGCACAGAGGGCATTATGTTAACAGAGCAAAGGTTTGAACGGATATTAGAACGGCTGAAAGTAAAGAAAAGTATTACAGTAGCTGAAATTACAGAAGATCTCGGAATTTCGGAATCCACGGCAAGGAGGGATATTACTGCGCTTGATAAGGCGGGGAAGCTGACGAAAGTGTTTGGCGGAGCGGTTGCTGCCGAGCATACTTATGAGATGAAAGAACCGACAGTGGCACAAAAAGTGAACGTCAGGAAAGAGGAAAAGATCAAAAATCGCACAATATGCGGCAGATATGATCGGAGACAATGATTTTGTTTATCTTGATGCGGGAACGTCAGTCGGCTATATGGTAGAATTTTTGGCGGGGAAACGAGCGTCGTTTGTAACGAACGCAGTTGCACATGCACAGCGTCTTGCGGCTCAGGGAAATCGTGTTTTACTATAGGCGGTGAACTGAAAAGTTCGACTGAGGCTGTTGTCGGAGCGCAGGCAATAGAACTTTTAAGTAAAATATACATTTACACTAAAAGGATTTTTTACGGAACTAAACGGATTACGAAAGAGGAAGGGTTTACGACTCCGGACGTAGGAGAAGCGCAGGTGAAACAAACGGCGGTACAACAGTGTCAAAAGTCGTATATTCTTGCCGACAGTACAAAGTTCGGCAATATAAGCGCCGTGACGTTTGCTCCCTTTTCCGGCAGTGTGATACTGACGGAAGAAACAGTAGACGGATATAAAGAAAATGAACGGCTGATCGTGTGCAGATAAGACGATTCTAAGAGCCGGTCATACAGAAAAAATCAACAGACGTCAAATCAAAGATGAGATGTCTGTTGATTTTTTAATTTTTTACGGAAGCAGGTATCCGTACATTACAATGAAGTGGCAGATGCTTCCGCCCATAACGAAGAGGTGGAAGATCTCGTGGCTTCCGAAGTTTTTATGTTTGTTATTGAAAATCGGTACTTTCAATGCATAAATAATACCGCCGACTGTGTAGATAATACCTCCTGCAAGCAGCCATCCGAAAGCGGCCAAAGGCATATTGCGGAAAATCTGTGCAAATGCAAGGACACACGTCCATCCCATTCCGATATAAAGAACGGAAGAAACCCATTTCGGACAAAATACCCAAAAAGCTTTGATCAGTATACCTGTCAATGCGAGAGTCCATACAACAGCAAGTAAAATGATCCGCATACGGCCTTCTAAGACAAGTAAGCAGACAGGCGTGTAACTTCCTGCTATCAGGACGGAGATCATCATATGGTCGATCTTTTTTAAGACAGTGTTTCCCTTTTCGGAAATGTCAAATGTGTGGTAAGTTGTGCTTGCCGCATATAATAAGATCAGACTTGCGGCATAAACGGACATGGAGATCAGGTAAACCGGATCAGGCTGCGCCGCGGCTTTTATAAGCAGAGGGAAAGCGGCGATAAGCGCCATGATCATTCCGATAAAATGAGTGATGGCGCTGCCGGGCTCCTTTATATAAAATTTCCCCCGAAGTTCATTCAAAGAGGCGGATTTCCCGGAATTATAACCGGTTTTTTTATAACCGGCGGCAGAATAGCTGTTCCCTGCGTAATTTTGTATATGAAGCGTAGGATGGTTTTTTTATAAAGGTTGAGTTTTTTTAGCAATGGCATGAGTATTTCCCATAATAATATGCACCTCCGAATTAGTTAAACGCAACATGTAGTTTTTGAAACTACATTAAGTATATGCATATATTACACCATCAATTCATGGAAATCAACCACAAATTTAAAAAGTTGCTTTAGGAAGATAAAACTATTTTTAACAACTTAGTATGAAAAGATCAAAGTTAAAATGACATCCGTAATAAATAAAGAATTTAAGATTACGCAGAAAACGGTTTGTGTCTTTTTTGATAATTTTGAAAAATAATTTGTCCAGTTCGGGGCGAGGTAGTAAATAAACGCACATCCGAGTAACGCAAATGCGGCAGATCCTCCGAGATAAATTCTGCCGTTAATGTTCAGAAAGAATTCGCTGAAATCCCAAAGTTTGTATCCTGAAAAAAGTTCAACCGTAAAACTGAAAATATATTGCAGGAATGAAAACACAATGAAATTCAGGAAAAATACAAAAATCGGTTTTTTGAGCAGGCGTTTTGATGATTTCAGAATAATGATTCCGTAAATGCCGTAAAGGGGCAGCCACGGGCCGAACAGCAGATGGATGTCGGCCACAGTTCCGTCGCGCATAAGGTGTATGAGCATTTCCATGATCCATCCGAAACAGGATGCGGCATGAAAGAGGAAGATGCAGGACAAAATATCGTAATTCCGAAATACACGGGCGGAAGGTTTTACTGTCTTTGGCTGAACGGAGAAGAGAAAGACAGGGTATTGTTCCGGTTCAAAATAGGAAGTCTTCGTATACGGTCCCTGGGAATCGTCATAAAGAGCTTTGCTGATAAGAAGTTCGTCTTCGGAAGGAACATGTTCCAAATAAGAATCGCTTAGCATTTCATAGCGCGGCGACCGCGAGAGGACATAGTCTCTGCGAAGCGACGCATAAAGTTCAGCCTTACATCCCGTAATATATGGATTGACAAATATGAAGTCAAGAATACCGAGTGTTAAGATTGATAAGATCTTCCATCCTAAGAAAGAGCAGTCCAGCAGAAACACACGCCATTTGTTTTTATTCATGAGCTGTTTGGATAAAAAGAAGGCGTCTTTTCGGCTTATTTTTGGATTTTCGGCGAGTATGTACGGGATCATGGCATATTCGTAATGTTTTATGATTCCTCCTGCGATCGTGAAATTCCAAAGAAACTGAAATACAGATCTGCAGAACATGACCCACACAGGGGCGGCTATACACCGAAGTTTATATAAGAAGAAAATCTTTGAGATAGAAGTTCTTTTGTATTTGCGTACTTCAAGAAAAAACCGCATTTCTCCGATGATAAGCACATAGTTCACAAACAGTTGATAGAGAAATGTTATACACAGTCCTATTATAAGAAATACAAAAGATGTGCCTAACGGTTCTGTAAAAAATGCATTGACTGTTCTAAGGACATTAAAAAATATGGATATGCCGGCGGAACATAGATCGATCACAAAAGAAAATACATGAAATACAGTATTTTGTAAAAGTTTTGGAAAAGCGTTCCCGCCTAAGATCAGACCGAGTGTTTCGGCAAACGCTTCGGAATTCGTAATGCTAAGAGAAAATGCGGCGTCTGTATAGGCAGGACCGGAAAGTTTCTGCAGATTTAAAAATGTTGTGGAAACAGGGTATGCTGTCGTAAGCAAAGAGATAATGAAACAGACGGAAACCATCCTTGTATACGCCGGTTTCATGCATGATTTAGAAGATTTTTTTAATGTTTTTTGTTTCCACATAATGATAGTCCCCCTCTAAAGTTATAACAATATCGGCAGTCTGCCTGATTGGTTTGAAAAAAGTGTTTTAAGGATGGAGCGCTTCATGTTCGCGACGAATCTCGTTGAAGCAGTCAAGAGCATTCCATTTGCTGTTAGTTGCAGTCAGGACGGCTTTATACGGGAACGGGCCGGCTCCGCTTTTGCGAAGGGCTGCCAGAACCTGATCGAGACGGCTGCTGCTTAAAGAAGAGAAGAGAAACATTGTATCCGGAAGTTCCTCTCCGGCGTAATTTTCTTCGACAGGAGAGATATCTTTCATGCCGGCAAGATATCCGAGTGGCTGATTGTACTGTTCCGGTTTGATAAGCTGTATGCGGATATGCAGAGGCAGCAGGGCGGAACGGATTTTCAGCAGTTGTTCTTTTGCCGGTGGATTAAATAATAAGATCATTTCTTTCATGTGTGAAATCCTTTCATTTTATATAAATATATTTTTATTTGTTTTACTGATGTTATTGTATCGCATAAACTGGAAAAAAGAAAGAGAAATGGATTGCGGCTTTGTGCATGGCGGAACTGTTCGTTCATATAATAAATTAAGAAGAGCGTAAAATGGCGGTGAGGCGGTATGCGGATCTGTGAACTGAAGGAAAAAGAAGTGATCAATGTATGCAGCGGAAGGCGTCTCGGCTGTATCGCAGATGTGGAGATCAACATATGCACAGGAGAAATCGAGGCGATCGTAATACCCGGACCGGGGAAAATATGCGGATTTTTCGGGACAGATTGTGAATATGTGATTCCCTTTCCTGCATAAAAAGATCGGTCCGGATATCGTGCTTGTGGAGATTAAAGAAGAAAAATTTTTGCAAAAATTTTAAAGCGTGTGGTATAATAATTGCGCATATAGAAAATGGAAAGAGAAAGGCGGAAATGCTCATGAGATGTCCATATTGTGGAAATCCGGATACGAGAGTGATTGATTCTCGTCCTGCAGAAGATAAAAACTCGATCAGAAGAAGACGTTCGTGTGATGAATGCGGCAGAAGATTTACGACATACGAAAAAGTAGAGACGATTCCGCTCATTGTTATAAAAAAAGATAATAACAGAGAGCAGTATGAACGGTCTAAGATTGAACAAGGTGTATTGAGCGCATGTTATAAACGCCCTGTTCCCGCAGAAGCAATCCAGAAAACGATCGATGCGGTCGAACTTGAGATTTTTAATCGTGAGGAGAAAGAAATCCCGAGCAGTGAGATCGGGGAAATCGTTATGGAAAAACTAAAAGAGCTTGATCCGGTAGCATATGTACGTTTTGCCTCTGTGTACAGAGAGTTTAAAGATGCGGGCACATTTATGGACGAGCTTAAGAAGTTTTTGCAGTAGATAAAATTATGAGAACATATAAATTGACGATTGCCTATGACGGGACAAACTATCAAGGCTGGCAGAGGCAGTCAGATACAGATCGGACGATACAGGGGATTTTGGAAGAGACGCTGGAAAACTGCACAGGATATCAGGTGCAGATCAACGGCTCCGGGAGAACCGATGCCGGAGTTCATGCAAGCGGCCAGACTGCGAGCGTTGTTTTGCCGGGAAAAGTGGATACGGCTTTGTTTACGGAAAAAATGAACGGGTGTCTTCCGCCTGATATACGCATCCTTGATGTGGAGCTTGTGAAGAACGGATTTCATGCCCGGAAAAGTGCGGTAGGGAAAGTTTATGAATATCGGTATCGATACGGGGATACAAACAAGATGTATTTACACGGAAGTACAGCGGTCATTTT